>Ga0310890_10000012_pt1 | contig 47799 bp, 61 predicted proteins | sample T20D3metaG_FD_203751 | JGI IMG/M metagenome (GOLD analysis project Ga0310890, IMG submission 203751) | Lab incubated soil microbial communities from West Virginia University Organic Research Farm, Morgantown, WV, United States - T20D3 | ecosystem: Environmental > Terrestrial > Soil >... | reverse complement strand
AGGACCAACGTATTAAGGTATCACCTATAGACATGCTAGTGGACTACGATCTCATAGTGCGAGACGGCAGCATTCCTGGCGGCAATTTCAGCGATGTATGGACGCAACTCTTCCAGACTATCGGCTCCAACCCGGAGCTAATGCAGCACTTTGACATAGTAAATATCTTCAAGTACATCGCCACTTCATTAGGTGCTAAGAATGTAGATGCTTTCGAGCGGCAGCAGCCAGCAGCACAAGTATCAGCTGCGCCAGATGAGCAAGTCCTAAATCAGGTGGCGAATGGTGAATTAGTATCACTATTGGAACAGGGCTGATGTTAGAATTTAACCGAACTGGTCCTATGAGCAACACGATCGAGCTACGGCCTCCGTCGCTGGCAGGCCCAATCGCTTACAGCGCCGCATCCATCCCGTGGCTAACCCTCCGAGGGGTTATATGAAAGGGCCACTGCGAAGCAGGTTGGCCCGCTGATGGATTTGGTAGGTCGATCTTACAGTACAACTAATACGCTAACTGGACTGCGTGCCGTGATGCGGAATCGCGCGATCTATCGCGCAAAGGTATTTAAATGTCAGAACAAAACTTACACGCAACACTTGCAGAACATCATGCTTTACTAGAATCCGTTGCCTGGAATGATTTAGTACGCGAAATAGACGCGTGGCTTGATGACGTACGCAACAAACTTGAAATAGAAGAAGATATGAGTGAGATAAAACGATTTCAGGGTATCGCTGAAGCCTGTCGTCACTTCCTTAGTTTGCCACAGAATATAATACTTGCGTTAGAAGGAGAGCATAATGGCCGAGAACTTTGACTTATTAGATTTCGGACCAGAACCGACTCACACTGAACCTGAGCCTCAATTACCGCCTGATCCACGTGAAGTTCCTGAGGAGCCAAATGAGCCTGTAGATCCAGCTGGTGAACCTTTACCTGATGAAGAAGGTGATCACGAATCAGCACTACTTGCTCGCTTAGAGGAGGAGACTGGTAGGCGCTTGCAGTTAGAGCGTGAGGTACCAGTCAATGAAGAAACTACTCGAGAGCCAGAATCTGATCCAGACTTTCTCGATGGACTTGACCTCGACGAAGTACTCAGCAGTAGCGAGAATCTCAACCGACTTCTACTTGCTGTATACAATCGTGGCGTTAGCGAGTCGATGCGCCGAGCTTCAGACAATGTGCTTGGCTCTGTGCAAGATCTTGTCTCGCGCTACGTGCGAGAGCAACTCACAATGAGTGAGATGGTTAAGGAGTTCTATGAGCAAAATGAAGACTTGCGCCCATTCCGGCGCACTGTTGCTGCGTATGCAAAGGACATCTCGAGAGATAATCCTGAACTTAAACCACAGGAGGTATTCGCGAAAACTGCAACTCATGTTCGCACCGCGCTAAAACTTAAGAAGCTTGAGGCGCGTGATGCCGTAGTTAAGCCGAGTAAGAGTTTCGCACCTCAACGAGGCCGTAAAGCTAATCTCGAGCCTGAATTAGTAGGCATCGAAAAAGAGATAATGGAACTCGTTGACCTATAGTAATTAAGGAACTAATTATGTCAGAAATATATGTATCGCGTTATGATCGGCACTGCTTAGACAAGTTACTAGGCTCCACTACTGAAGAGCGCCTAATTGAAGAAGGGCATGTTTTCAAGCTTACTGACGGCACCGAATATAATGCTGGCACACCAGCACAAGTATCAACACGTACATTGACAGTTCAAACTACAGAAGCTCCTCCGCCTCCTCCGCCTCCTGAGGAAGAAGAAGAGCAAACTTTATAACTTAACCTTCTGAAGTAGTGCTGGGCTTCAGAGCCAACTGACGAAGGATAATATTATGGCTTTCATGGGAATGCGTGGAACTGGTGACTGGGCAACTGATGAGCGTCCCAAAAACTGGCGGCAAGGAATACTTTATTTGTATCCGAATGGATCAGCCCCACTTACTGGCTTACTCAGTAAGATGGGTGAAGAAGTAGTTGATGATCCCGAATTCAATTGGTGGACAAAATTGCTGCCAGCTCAGGGTGGCGCTGTTACTGATGTGTACACTGATTCAGGTATGCTTACTGCATACACTACTGGCGGTACAGCTGGCGCAACACTTTACGTTAAACTAGCACAAGCTATTGCTACTGAATTTCGTGTCGGCCATCAAGTTCTGCTGCGTGTAAGCACTAATCTCAACGTGGATGTTAATGCTAAAGTTACTGGCCGTACTCTCGCTGGTGCTAACTCACAGCTTGTCGTAAGACTGCTTGAGGCCGACGACAACGGTGGTGCTACTACATTAGGCAGCTGCGATACAATACTTGTTATTGGTAACATCAATGCTGAAGGCGCACCGATTCCTGATGCTATTGCCTATGATCCAGTAAAGTGGAATAACTTCACGCAAATCTTTCGTACTCCACTCGATATTACTCGTACTGCACGCAAAACCCGACTGCGTACTGAAGATGCGTACAAAGAAGCAAAACGTGAAGCACTCGAACTTCACTCAATTGAACTTGAGAAAGCCTTCTTCTGGGGCATCAAGACTGAAAACGTTGGCACTAATGGTAAGCCCGAACGTACTACTATGGGCTTGATTCAGGCAATTAAGACAGGTGCACCAACAAACGTATTCAATTACACTACTGACGCTGGCATTACAGCAGGTACTGATTGGATAGTTGGTGGTGAAGCGTGGCTAGATGCAGCAATGGAAGTAATCTTCCGTTATGGAAGCGGCGATAAGATGGTGTTTGCAGGCAGCGGTGCCATACTCGGCATTAACCGCCTTGCAAAAGCAGCTGGACAAATTAACCTCACACCAATGTCTACTTCCTATGGGCTTAAGGTTATGCAGTGGATTTCACCCTTTGGCACTATCAACTTAATGACACATCCGCTATTCAGTTACGAGTTAACGACGCGAAATTTAATGGTAGTACTTGAGCCGAGTATGCTCAAATATCGCTACATTGACGACACGACTTTCATGAGCATGGACACCACGAAAGTTTCGCCCTCACATGAGCGGCTTGATGGAACCAAGGAGGAGTGGTTAACAGAGTGCGGCTTAGAGTACCATCATCCACTGAAATTTGGATTGCTTAACGGTATAGGTTTGGATCGTCCGTAAGGTTAAAATCTAACTTCAGGAGCTATTTATGTCTGAGAGAGATAAGCGCGACGAAGCTCAGATATTCAAGGATATGCAATACCGGCAACAAAATCCTGGTGAGGCACTAGGTACATACCAGCAAGAAAGTCGAGCTGCACAAAAAGCTGGACAACGTGTTACTCCAACAACACCTAGTCCACTAGAAGAGAAATTGCCACTTAGTCAAGAAGAACTTGACAGGCGTCAGAAAGCGCGCAAGAGGATATACTAGCTATGACTCTACTAGAAATTCGCACCAAATTCATTGAGTTATCCGGTCGCTACGATCTTATAACTGATACTGAATCTTATCAGGATTCTGGTGCGGATTTCTTTATAGCTAGTGGCCAGCGGTGGCTCGATCGTACATTCGAAATACTCAAGTCTACCGCTAATTATTATGCTACTTTAGCACAAGGTGGCTGGTATGTACTTGTACCTGAGTGCCGTGTAATTAGAGGAGTGTGGATTAGCTACACAAACGGTGTGGTCGTTACGCTCAAGCCACTCTCTCTTGAACGTATACGTCATTGCTTTTCTCTTAACACAACGGATGGTGGCTGTCCACACTTCTATGCTCCGTGCTCAATTCGTACTCAGCCCGAGATTGCGGGTCAATTAACAGTGCCACCAAGCACTATTGTAATGGAGGATAATTTTCCTTACAATGCAATAGCACTTGATCTACCTGCTGGTGAGCAAGTTAGTGTGCAGGTAACGGGCTACTTCTATCAATCGTTGCTGGTTAATGATACGGATAAGAATTTCTGGTCCGTTGAACACTCATGGATACTAGTACTAGCAGCAATGCGTGCTATGGAAATAGCTCAGCGTAACAGTGCTGGTGTAACTGACTGGGAAACAGCTATTCGTAGCGAGATGCAAGGACTAGAATATGACTTTGTAGATCAGCAATCTTTTCCTATACGGCAAATGGAAGGTTAATTTATGCCTTACAGAGTAACTAAGAAAGATGGTGGATATGAAGTGCGAAGTCCTTCTGGCGTTAAAGCTAAACGAACCACTAAGAAGAAGGCTGAGAAACAGGTTCGCTTGCTCCGTGCTATCGAACAGGGCTATGAGCCTGACGAAGACTTTCAGGAAAAACGTAAGAAACAAAATAAGATGTGAGTAATTATGCAACTGTTCAGTGAAGAAGAATTCAATGCCTGGCAGAATCGACCGCACGAATATGAGCTTGCACATGAGATCTCACTAGTGCTTGTATATAAGGCTGTGGAGGAGATGCTACGTATTCTGCCGGGCGTAATTCAGAATCTAGTACGCAGAACGGTTATGCTACATGATCTCACAGAAAAGTTTTACGCTGATAATAAAGACTTAGTAGATCACAAGGATGTGGTTGCACGTGTTATCGAAGGACTCGAGCGCAAGTCACCACAAGTAGACATTGAACAATTGCTTAAAGAGGCCGCGCCGCTCGCACGTAGGCAAGTACGCTTATCGAGGAGTGTACTTAAATGAGAGAATACACTGTTACTTACGATGATGGCTTTGCAAATGGACTACGACAAAATCCGCGTAATCCACGCAACAGCCAATTCCTGGTTATGCTAGCTGGTGCTATTCCTTACGATAAGGTACTCAGTACGTTAGACGAACTCCCAGCACCTATTAGTGTGCCTGGTGCTGAGTGGCCATTTCCACAACTGTTTCACTTGCGTAGAATGACACTTGTATGTGATAAGGATGCAATTTACGAATACAAATTGGGCACGCTCGATTTGCTTTGCAATACTGTTTCTGGTACTACTTGGAGTTGTGCTGACTTTGGCGAATATATTGTTCTAACAAATGGCAGCTCGCTCATTACACGTGATCCACAAACTGGCATATTTGCTGAGTACCTTGATTGTAAGATACCTCCATGCTTGTGCGTGTGCGAAGTTAGCTCACAGCTATTGGTTGGAGGCATTTTATGACAGTTGTTACTTCACCTTCTGGTCGAAAGTCGCGTTGGACAATGCTGTATAATGGCGACTGTCCACCACCAGGACCAGAACCACTTGGATTTGTTCACGTAAGTTCTGGGCTTGATAATCATATGGCACTCAATAATCGTGGGGAGTTATTCGTGTGGGGTGAAAGCAGCAATTCATATACTGGACAAGAGCCCGTACCTTCTGGTGCGGGATTTAATCCGCATATCTCACACACTTATACTACTGGCAGCAATTATGTAGATTACTTAGTTAAAGTAGGCACAAAATCAGACTGGGTGACTTGCGATCATATTAACAGATTTTATCTCGCACTTGATTCTGAAGGTTATATGTGGGCTTGGGGAGGTAGCTATTATGGTAGCTGCGGCTGGCCAGAAGATGTTAAGCACAAGCAACAAGTTGCTGGTACATTGCCGCGCTATGTATCAGGTGGTGATATATCACTTATTCCATCTCGCCTGGAAGGACATCAGTGGATCGCACTTGCGTCAGGTGAGTATCACACGCTGCTGCAGAAAGCTGATAAATCACTTTGGGCACTTGGCTTGAATGACAATGGCTCATTTGGTACAACTACAGTATATCCGGATGGATTCAAAGCGTATACTCCAGTAGAGATGACGTGGCTGCCCGGGCCAGTGAAATTATTCACTGCTAATACAGACGTGAATGCAATAGTCACTGAAAGTAACGAGATTTGGGCCTGGGGTGATTACTCATGGACAGGAGGGCCACCACTTACACCTATACAGTTGCCACTTACTATTCCTGCTGGAGTTAGTGTGGTAAGTATAAAGTGCGAGTACAATGCTGTTATAGTATTGCTTTCTAACGGTGACGTGTATGCAAAAGGCAGTGATGTAGGACTTGTGGGACCTCCTGATTACGAGAGCATAGTATTCACGAAACTTCCAGGTGATCGTAATTACGTAGCAATTGACGTGTTTGACACAGCGGCTGGTGCGCTTGACAATGAAGGTAATTTGTGGGGTTGGGGTAATGGCTTCTTCTTAAGCAGAGATGATAGCTTCTGCCAACAGACAACTTACGAAACACCAGTTCTTGTGACATCACCATCACTTGGTGCTAGGCGCTGGAAAGCATTCAGCATCGGGCTACGTGCAAATACTGCTATATCTATTGACGGAACATTGTACGCCTGGGGTTCAGATATCTCTGGTCAGCTGGGAGTAGGAAGTATTCCTGAAGACTTTTCATGTTCCGTGCTGGAATGTGGACCTATTGTATATGAGAATGGTATTGAAGTAGAGGTACTTGCTCATGCTTAGGATTGCGCCGCCACTACCACAATTACGTGCTCATGACCCATGCGGCCACTGGCATAAGGGTGGTGGTGACACTTCGCGTTCTCACGAGACCTTTGCTGCTAATTGCTGGGAGCCAACTATTGCTACTGATGGCTCGTGGGTATTGTACGTAATCGCTGGACGCCACAGACCAAATGAGTTGTATATGTTGCTGTACCACATCGCTAGTAATGTGTGGAGTACTCCTGTATTCCGTAAAGACATACTACACAGTAACTGGGATGGCACAGCAGCACTGGCAGGTAATGTTCGAGCCTTTCATAACTACGCATATGACATCGCTGGTGAACAGTTCAATGAGATCACTTCCAATCCACGTATGGTCACGTACGTTGTAAACAACACTACGGTAAATATAAAGGATTGGCCTGGCACTACTGAACTGCACGGACGCGGCAAACTCGCTGTAACAGCCGGTGGCATTGTCGCTTGCATCATCCGTACATCTAGTGCCTGGCAAGTTCAAGGATCAACCAATGGTGGCAGTTCATACTCATTATTATACACGGTGCCTGGCACAGTCAAAGATATTGCACTTGTTATAAATCCTGCGGACAATCTCGTGTACGTAGCAGTTATAGATTCTGTTGCTAACCAACTGCGTGTATATTCAGGCACTACTACTGGCAGTGGATGGGCACTTAAATCAACAACTTCAATAATAGGTAATCCAACAACCTTTGGATTCCGCGTAGATGCTGGACGCTTTTGGATATCAGCTGGACCATGCTTCTATTACAGTACTAATAACTGCACCAGCTTTATATCTAGAGACTTACAAGAATCCAGTGTTCATTTTGCAGCAACAGATAAGCTGTTCTATAATCTTGCGGATGGCACGGATTATCGTACGGATGATTATGAGTCCACGCCTATTACTTGGGATTCAGTCCAGCAATTTGATACACTTGTTGATCGAGCAACTATTCACAACTTTGGCCTAATAACTGTATATTCACAAGCTAAATTGCGTGTCGATGGCTCAGAAGGAAATGTAGTTGCTATTCTTATGTCACGTAATCTTGGTGAGCGTTGGCAAGAGATCCAAACGCCACTCAACTATTACGAAACATTTGAGGAAACTCTTAATCTTAATGATCCTCCGTTCTGGCCATTTAGAGAACAATACGCTAAATTGTAGGAGTACATATGGCAACTCAGCCGTCAAACAACTGTAAGTATTTACTCATGACTGCAGGTATTGACTTTGGTGCGGATGTATTTAAAGTAATACTTATGCGAGCTGGATTCGCATTTGCTAGAGCTACGCATGATACGTACTCAGATGTAACAGCAGATGAACTACCTACAGGAAGTGGCTACACAGCTGGAGGCCAGACTATGGCAGGAGGTACTGTCACTAGAGATGACGGGGCGAATATAACTATCGCAACTTGGAACAACCCTTCCTGGCTTGCTGCAGCTGGTGATATTGTAAGTCAAGGAGCAATACTGTATGATGATACTTTAGCTAGTAAGCCAGTCATTGGCTACATAGATTTTGGCAGTACATTAACAACTTACGACGGCGGCACCTTTACGATAGCAAACCCACTGGTAGAATTATGAGCGAAGCTAGACCAGAACTTAATATTACCTTCGAATGTTTGTATCAGGACGGAGCTGTACGCTTAGAGCCAGTGCTACGTGGAGGCTCGCTCTCAGTTACAATTACTACTGACCTAACAGCAATTGAGCTTTCACTCATTATTCGTGGCGGCATAGCAGAAGGTACAGTATCACGTACCAACATAATCAGCTTATCATTACGCTTAGATGCTGATCCTATTATAGAATCGCAGCGTCGTAACTGGGTTGGCTGGAGTAAGATAGGTGAAGCTAGCTTCGTATTAGATGTCACTAACGATGCTGGCTACCGTCCTATGGACTGGAGTGGCGAAGTGTACGCCATTAAGCAGCTAGGCCGTGGTGCTGTAGTGTACGGAGATAACGGCATTACGCTAATGGCACCATCCGGTGCCACATTCAGCTTTCGTAACTTAGCTACGCTTGGCCTGCTCTCGAAAGACGCAGTATGTGGCACTGATGATATTCATTACTTCATAGACAAAAAGTATCAGCTTTGGAAGCTTACGGCAGAAGGCCTAACGTACCTTAACTTCAGTGAGCACTTATTAGTACTGATGAACCCCGTGCTTCATTATGACGTATTCACGAGGCACGTACTGATTAGTGATGCTGACCACGGCTTCGTCCTAGCAGCGGACAAGTTGGGTAGTGGTTATGCTAAGCTGAGTGGGTACGTGTATGAGAGTGGCTCATTAAAGGTTAGCTCTCCTTCGCTAATTGAGTGTGAGCCACTTTCATTCACTACAGACATACTTGATTTTGGAAGGCGTTCACAGAAGACAATAACTAACGTGCAAGTAGGTACGGATGTGCCAGAGTGGCTCGAAATTGCGTACGACTACAGGTTTGATATGAAGCAGGATTTTCGCTGCACTAAATGGGTACGCCTCAACACTGAAGGTATTGCGTACCTGGCATGTGCAGGGATCGACTTTAGGATTAAGGTACGTGCTCGCCGCGTGGTAAGATGCGATATTGACTACCTAAATATAAGTTTCAAGACAACCGATCAGCGGTTTAGTAGAAGTGCACTGGTACATAACTTAGGATCAAGCGCTTTTGCTGGGAGCGTGGCACGTGATAGTACAACTACAACCGGACCAAATCAGTGAGTATTGGTGGCAGATTAAGTACGGTGCAACACACGCTATGGAGCTAGAGCCACCAGCAAATGAGTACACACAAGCGTTGTTTGCTGGGCTTCTTAGTGGCACGCATCAATGCTGGCTTATGTTTGACGAGGACCGCAATTTAAGTGCAATGGGAATCACCTGTATTGTGCAGGAGAATCTTACTGGAATTAACAGGTTGCATATAGACGCATTCTACAGCTACAGCACACTCAGTGAAGACATAGCTCTTGAAGCAACGGAGTACGTAAAGGCGTACGCGCGAGACAGCGGCTGTAAGCAGATACGTGCACTCACATCGAATCCACGTGCAGCACGGCTATTAGCAATAGCTGGATTCTATACGGGAAAGACGGAGTACCTACTCGAATGCTTAGGTTAAGTTTTAACCATAACGGGCCGGTAAGCAGGGTGCCTCCAGCTTATATGGTCTGCTGTGGTCGGCGGGACTTTTCCTCCAGTCGCTAACCAAGCTTTTCGACCCGAGGAATTTATATGAGGAGCCTTCGCAAGGTTTTGGTGTACTCCGTTGGATGAGGGGGCTCCGAGCAGGTACGGGCAGCATGCCCGCTTAGTGTTAGGAGATAACTTAAATGGGTGGCTCAGGTTCACAAACTATACGTTTTGCTCCACATATAGAGCAAGCACATAAGCGTTTAATGGACGAATCAGGTGGAGTAATTCCAAAGTACGGAATATTCCGTGTACTTAATGACGCATTCGACCAAAGTGTTTATAAGGACTATGAGAAATACGACATCGATGATGCTTTCTTTGGACGCGTTCCAAACGAACCTGATAAAACTTACGAGATACGTAACTTCCCATCTTTGTACGATATGTTTGGTAAGTTCATGGCCGGGCTCGACGTTCATGTGCTGTGGAGCAGCACATATGAAGACGCAGTTCATGGTCCTGAAATTGCAGCTGCAGTAAGTGCTCAGGCAGAATTGCTCGACAACGAAGTTAAAACTAAAGTCTTACCTACATTCCTTGCTGGGATGCGTGATATTAATGCTATTCAATCAACCACTTTTGTTATAGGTAAAGCAATAATTGCTGATTCGACAGTACGACAAATGAACGAATTTCAATCGCGATTACGACTTAGCGCAATCGAACTTAGCAGTCAGTTGTGGCGTACTCATTTAGACTGGGATAAGAGCGTAATCACAACTTACTTAGAAATGACCAAGCTTTATTACGCTACTCGAATCGACGTAGATACGAAACAGCTCGAATATGCTGCTGCTGATAAGCTATGGAATATGAACTTGTTTGAAGAGCCGCGCGCAATGGTAGGTGTGCTTAATGGTGCTGCAGCAGGACAGCAAAAGAATAAGCCCTCACAAGCAGTGAGTGCAATAGGTGGTGCACTTAGTGGTGCTGCTGCTGGTGCTCCTGCAGGCCCTTATGGAATGGCAGCTGGTGCAATACTTGGATTAGGTGCCAGCTTCTTATAGTAGGAATTTACGTATGGCATTACGCTTTATAGATGGCTTCGATCATTACGCGACAGCAGATTTCGGAAAGAAGTGGGGTGGCGTGTCGGCGGGCTCTCCGGCTATTAGTGCGGGCACTGGAAGGCGCAGCACCGCCTCACTGCGGTGTCCAACGGGAAGTAGTCTCCATCTTACATTGGATGCGCAGCAGGTGTGGCTGGTAGGTATTGCCGTCCGTATCACTGCCTTTCCAACGACACTGGTCGTGCTCTTGGCGTGGTTGGATGGTGTGACCTTGCAAGGGGATGTGGGCATTACGAATACAGGCGCAGTACTGGTGCGTGGTGGGGGCTCCGCAACGCTGGGGACGAGTACGAATGTCCTGAGTCTGAATACCTATTACTATCTGGAATGGCGGCTCCTCGTAGGTAATGCGGGTATCGGGCAGTCGGAGGTGCGCGTCAATGGCGTCTCGTGGCTTGCTCTAACTGGAGTCGATACGCAAGGGACGGTTAATGCCACCGCGACCGTGCTGAAGTGTGGGACGGTGCAGAGTAGCGCTGGGAGTCTCGATATTGATGATCTCTATATTTGTGATGGCACCGGGAGCGCGCCCCACAATACGTTCCTCGGGGATTGCCGCGTCGATTCGTTGCTGCCCAATGCCGATGTGACGCCGCAGCAGTGGACGCCTAGCACTGGAACTACTCATTATACTTTAGTAGATGAAACTGCGCCAAATACAACGGATTATGTGAGTTCTTCTACTCCTACACATCGAGAGCTATTTGGTATGCAGGACTTAACCGCTGCAACTGGTACTATTTATGGGGCGCAATTAAATTTAGCTGCATTAAAGTCCGATGCTGGTACACGGAGTATTAAATCACTTATTAAATCTGGTAGTTCAGAGATTCTTGGTAGTACAATAGCTTTAAGCACCAGTCAATTATACACGCTGCAAATACAAGTAACTGATCCGGCAACATCTGTTGCCTGGACAGAATCCGGAATAAATGCAGTTAATTGTGGTGCGGAGGTAGCATAGTGGCTACAGATGCTAGACTTTCGCAGCTTATATTAGAAATACTCCGTACATTAACTAATGTAGATGTGGAGCTTTCACAAGTAGCGCTTGAAGTATTGCGCGTGAATGGGACTGAAAGTCCAATAGTCACAACCACACCGCAATCGCAAACGAATATTATTACGTAGTAAGGATATGCTATGCAGTTTATAACTCAGCCAACGCCACTTTCATCAGAAGTAATAGATGACCGTGTTGCTACAGTACTTGATGCTGGTGAGAATGTAACACTCAATTATGACGACGCGGCAAATGTGCTAACTATATCTGCTACTCCAGGCGGTGGTGGATCGACGTATACTGATGAACAAGCTCAGGATGCAGTAGGTAATATACTACAAGATTCAGCAACTATTGATTACGTGTATAATGATACTACACCTTATATTACTGGTCTTGTTAGAGACAACAGTATTACTGAATCAATGCTCAACTTGAGTGATAATACTACCCAAAACTCGAGCACTTCTTTGCACGGATTATTGCCAAAGTTACCTGGAAATACTACAACATTCTTACGCGGCGACGGTACGTGGAATACACCAGCGCCTGCAGATGCGGAGTATATTACCAGCTCAACTAATGCTACTTTAACTGGCGAACGTGTGCTTACTGATACTGAGACAGTTACATGGGATTTTACTACAGCAGGACAGGCAAAAGCTACAGCAGTAGGTGGCAGTACTACAAGTACAGCCTATGATTTAGGCGTAACCTGGAGTGGAACAATACCAACTAATCAAGTATTGCTTCGTTATCCGTTTCCACGGCAGGTAACATTTCCAGCGAATTTATCTACTTCAAAAGGTGTTTCTACTGCCGCTGCGACTGGCGCGTACGTAATTACTATAGCTAGAAATGGCACCCCTGTTGGTACTATTAATTTCGCAGCAGCAGCTACAAGTGCTACATTCACTATGGCAAGCGATACTGTGTTTGCTATAGGTGATATATTAACCCTCACAGCACAAAGTGCTGTGGATGCTACGTTGGCTAATTTAGGGATTTCATTAGCTGGTATACGTGCTTCTACACCTGCAGATGGTGGTGCACCTAATGATGCACAGTATTTAGTTGCAGCAGCGCATTCTGGTTTAACTTCAGAACTTGTTGTTACAAGTGCAGGATTAGCGTTACTTGACGATGCTGATAATACGGCACAACGAACAACACTTGGTTTAGGTACTATGGCAACGCAGAATGCGAACGCGGTGGCGATTACGGGGGGGAGTGCGGCGTTTACTGCGAATGTAGGGACGCTTGACCGTAGCGGGGATAATCAGTTTGGCTTTATTTCATATCTGAGTGCCGCAGGAGGATCGAATCGCTGGGGTATACGCTGTGAAGGTACTGCGCCGAGCTTATTTAACGCTCAGATAGAAGGAATGGCTTTTAATGCTTCTATTGATAGTGATTCCACTGCCTTCTATTCAAGTCGCAATGCTGGCGGAACGCGCCATCACTTCTTTGGGAATGGCACCGCGCCCTCCTACTTTGGCGGCGCGGTGCAGGTGGTGGGGACGGTGGGCGTGCGCGCTGCTCCGCTAGGCAATCAAGCGCTGACAGTGCAGTATAACAAAGGCACCACCTACGGCATTGTGCTCCGTCCTGAAGATAGCGATACCGGGATTGCGACGGCAATGATCTTTGCGAATCTCGCTGGAACCACTGTGGGATCCATTGCGACGACCGGCAGCGCCACGAGCTTCAACACGAGTAGCGACATGCGCCTCAAGCATGCCATCACCACCCTCACTGCGGCGCTGGAGCGTGTGCGGGCGCTGCGGCCAATTAGTTTTAAGTGGAATGCTGATGATAGTAATGGCGTAGGATTTTTAGCGCATGAACTTCAGCAAATAGTTCCCGAATCTGTAACTGGTGACCCTGAAGCAATAAATGATGACGGATCAATTAAGCCACAACAGGTAGATAACTCCAAATTAGTTCCGTGGCTTGTAGCTGGTATAAAAGAACTTATGGAGCAAGTAGAAATATTAACTGCTCGCGTTGCAGCTCTAGAATCATAAAGGAATTTACTATGCCGATGAATCAGCTAGAACTTGATACTTTAGCTAAGATCTTTGCAATAGCGAAGCAAGCTATTTCTGATATACACCCGAAACTCGCTAGCTTAGCACAAATATACGATAGTGCTGGAGGCATGAAAGAAACTCTAACGCAGGAGGAGTTAGACGAAGTAGCTAGTTTATCTGGGTTGACAAAACAGCAGGTTGACGACGGTGTTTATGTACTAACAACACTCATGCTTCCAGCCATTCAGAATGGTTATCCGTCGTTATCGCAATTAGCGGCTAGGTTCCTATGACAGTAACAGCAACACCAGAACCAGCGAAACTGCCCAGTAAATTTTGGCAGTATTTAGTTGTGTACCCTTCATTAGTACTGTCGATTGGTGGCTCGATCCCAACTATATGGAATGAAGTTAAAGCCTGGAAACTTGGTGTAGATAGGTCACAATTACAACTCGTACAAGAACAAGAAAGTTTATGGAGGAGCAATCTGGACTGTGTTCAACAGCAAGGAGTTTACGAAGCCGATGGACCAAAAGGATTAGTAGTTAGAGTAACACTGTGCCCAACTGGTGATGTTCTCTTACGTTATTATGAGAATGATTGGAGTCCTATTTTCAAATGGGTACGACGACCTACACTAAATCCAAAAGCATAATATTGATTAGCTTATTACTTGGCTGTTCTAAGCCAGCGGAGCACGTAGTAGTATTTGATGCGGAACCAGGTGAGAATATAACTGTAACTACAAAAACAAGTTCGGTTACGCTTGATAAATCATCCACTACTGCAGATATAGAATCGAGTGGTCAAGTAAAAGTTACTGCCAATAATCCTGAGGCGTTACAAACGCGCTATGCTCAAGTATTAGAGACCGTGCCCGAAGCAGTAACGACATTTATACTGTATTTTGACACCAATAAAAGTGAAGTAAATAAAGAAGGGCGTACTACACTGACGGCTATTTTAGCTGAAATACAAAAGCGCAGTATAATTGACGTGCAAATTATAGGGCACGCAGATCAAACTGGAACAACAACGCTTAATGATAGTTTGTCAATGTCACGTGCTGAAACAGTACGTACCTTACTTCAGCAAAATGGAATTACCGGGTCATTTATAGGTGTTGTTGGACGCGGTGCTAGAGATCCTATAATTGATGTACCTGGTAAATCAGAAGAAAAGAACCGACGTGTTGAAGTTATTATACGTTAGGAATGGAATATGCCACTTAGCCAGAACGGACTCGAATTACTTAAAGATTTAGAAGGAATAGAATACGAGCCTTATCGTGACAGCGCTGGCCTTCTTACTGTTGGTTGTGGGCACTTACTCACGCGTGACGAATTATCGAGCGGCAAAATTCAGTGTGAAGATCAGATAATACGATGGAAGGACGGGCCGCTTACTGATGATGAAATCAACTCATTATTGCAGGAGGATGTTGGCTGGGCTGAAGCAGCAGTCGATAGAGCTATTCAAGTTGGCCTCACACAAAATCAGTTTGATTCACTCGTGCTATTTTGCTTCAATATTGGAGCAAACGCTTTCCGTGAATCTACACTGTGTAAATTGCTTAATGAAGGAAACTACACAGCGGTTCCGGATCAAATGATGCGCTGGTGTTATGCTGGTGGAAGAGTAGTACGTGGACTCCAGACACGCCGAGCACGAGAAGTAGCCTTATGGAATAAGGAATAAACTATGCCAAATCCACAGCGCGGTGTAGCATACTCATTTAGAATAACCTTACTCGATACGCTTGTGCCTGGACGCATTAAGAAAACACCAACAATTGTAGCTGGCGATTTCAAAGTAAGTCTTGATAACGGCACACCAACAAACTTAACAACATTACCAGTAGAGACGCCAGCTGGAAGCGGCTGCGTAACTGTAAGCCTTAATTCAGCTGAAATGACTGCGGACAAAATTCTTGTTCTTTGGAGTGATCCACAATTTGAGTGGGGCGATGGTTCTATATTCTTCGACGCACCAACAGCTACGCTAACAAGTAACGACATAGCATCTATCAATACTATTATTTCGAGTGCCAATACCTCACCGATCGCAGAATCTTATGCAGCTGATGGCGTTGCACCTACACGTGACCAGCTATTATTTATGACTTGGGCAGCACTCTCACAATTCGTCATAGACTCAAACTTGATTCGTGCTAAGCGACTTGACGGAGTAACGGACGCTATGGTATTTACTATGAATGATGCTACTATGCCGACGCAGCGCATACGGACTAGCTAATGGCTACTAAGTACATTGTCACGCAAATTTGGTCTCCGCGACATATTGTAACGCGTGGCTTTGGTCCGTTCATAGATGAGGATTTCGGCCAAGCTGAGATAATCGAGCTTGTAGATGCATTAGTAAATCGCGCGGTAGAAATGAATGCGTATGTATGTCACGATAAAGACTTAGTAGCGTATGTTCTCATGGAACCCTCGGTTCCGGTGGAGCGTTGATATGTACGACATATGCAAGAATGCAATAGGAACTAAATTACGTTGGACTGTTTTCGATGAGGGCGAGATTCTTGATCTTACTAATGCAAGTGTAATGCAAGTAAAACTTGCTAAGCCAGATGGAACACACGTAACAAAGCCACTAAGTTATATTACTAATGGGGCCGACGGGCGTGTTGAGTACGTAGTTGAAACAGGAGTATTAAATGTCGCTGGGACATACAAGTGGCAGCTATATTTCGTTATCTCACCATGGCAGGATCACAGCAGTAAAGGACATTTCGTTGTAGGTGATATCTTGTTTTAGTTTAAGTAATAGATTCAGCTAGGGCGACGGCCCGAAAAGACAGCACCCTACTGTCCTGCTGAATCTTACTTTCTTAGGGATTAGCTAAAGGGAAGCTAATAATGAATAAGGAAGACTTAGCACGCTTTTTAAGGTACGTAAAACAGTACGAGGATATTGATGAGTGCTGGATGTGGATTGGTTATATAAGTGGATGGGGTTACGGATATTTTAAGTACAGATACAAGATGTGGCAATCTCACCGTTGGATTTATACGTACTTTTTTGGTTCTATACCAGAAGCGCGTATCATTCATCACCGATGCCATAACAAGTTGTGTGTAAATCCGTATCATTTAGAGTGCCTTACGTGGCTAGAGCATCGACAAGCGCATGCTGGAGAGGAATATAACAGCACAAAAACTCACTGTCGTAAAGGGCACGAGTTTAGTAGAGATAACACGTACGTATATAAGAATAAGTACGGCATTGTAAGACGTTTTTGCAAGGCATGTCGTAGTATATATCACAAGGAGAGAAAAAATGGCTGAGACTACAGCGCCAGCAACACCAGGCTGGAGTTTTACTAGTATGCTAGCTGATCCTAACTTCCAGTTACTTCTTGCTAACATGGGCAAAGCTGCAGACCCTGAGGGTGTAGGTGGTGTTATAGGTGGAGCTGCAGCTAATATGATTTCCTCGAAGGCTGCTCAGACTGCAGTAGAGAAACGTGACGCAGCTAGACAGGCACAAATAAAACAGCTCATTGAATTGCACGGCGGACTAACAGCTCCTGACAAGCCCGGCCTGAATAGTATTAAAGCCACACCTGCAGGCTCGCTGGCATTCGACCTTAACTTACAAGATCCTGGAGGAATAACGGGAACACCAGAGTATAGAGATTTTTCTAATACACTAAGCACTATTAAACCAGCAGCAGCTCCAGCTCCAGTACGCACGCAGCCATTAGTAGCACCAGTCACTACAACTGGAGCACAAGTAGCACCAACATCGACAGCACAAATGCGTACTGCAGCGCGAAGGCAACCTGATATAACGGACATTGCCCCTTTTTATTAAGCCCCGGAGGCTTTGAGAGTGGAAGTCTTGCGGGGCTAAATCCGGAACAAGTTGCAGCTATGGGCCGACTCGACACTGAACGTGAGGCACTTCGTATGCGAAGCGTGCAGGGCATTATTGAGGCACGTAATATACAAAGTGAAATTGCGTACCGTGAAACATCAGGTGATCTCAACAGGCAACAGGCTGCAAACTTACGTGCAGTTGAGCCGCATCTAGCAGCAGAGATGCTGTCTAAAATTGATCAGCATAGAGAAGCAGCACGCGCGAGTCGAGCTACAGCTACTACTGCCGAAACATTGCTGCCTATCCAAGTAGAGCAGGAACGTGCACAAACAGCACAATATCAAGCACAGACGAAGCGTGTTAATGAATTGCTAGATTATGAGAAGCAGAACATTAAAGCTAATATCGAGCAGAGCCTAGCATCAGCTGGTGCATCGAGAGCTAATGCTGAAGAAGCACGATTACTGGCACCGAAACGAGCTAAGTTACTTGATCAGCAGAATGCAGAGTACGTGCAGATGAAGATAAATGGTCAGGAGTTCACTGCTAAAGGAATGGAATTAGCTAAAGAACGTAACGATAACATTCAGCTGATGGCGCGGCTAGCTAAAGAGCAACAGGACAAAATAGCTAGCGCTCGTAGGGATCAACGAGCTGAACTTGACATGGCTACTGATGCTGAGAAGAATCTTAAAGCATTACGTCCTGGTGGATTCAAACTACAAAACTCGAGTGATCATAGTGAGCTTGGACCAGATATAGAGAAGTTTCATGCTACAAGCAAAGCTCCGTACATCTACACGCTGGAGAAAGAGCCAGGTGCACTTTACGGTAGTAATACAGTTATGAAGCGTCGTGACTTGCCTACAGTAGACGGACATCGCTATACAGCCCAAGAACTATACGATGCGGCTAGTGCACGTAGCATGACAGTGCAGCAATATATGGAGCAAGTGTTCTACCCTATGATTAAGCAGCCTGTACCCTGGGCGACTGGAGTAGAAAGTACACTTAAACCTAAATAAGTTTGCGGTGGCACCGCTCGGAGCCCCTCATATGCCGAGTAGCACCAACAGGATGAAGGCTTTACTCAGGACGGAGAACTGGTCGAAAAGACTTGGTTGGCGACGGGAAGAGAAGCGGCGCCGTTTAGCATCACACAACACCGAGCGGTTCCAGCTCAGAGGTAGCTCATGGGATGAAGTACTGGCACTCATCAGTTTGGTTAAAATCTAACCGCACGGCACAATGCTCAACATCTCTTAGGAGGTAGACGTACTAACCTCTTTCGCAGCATCCTGAGTCAAGCGGCCCTGGTGCTGATTGCACTGTTACTAGCGCCGCCGCATCTCCTCCTAGAGACAACAGTTTGCTGTAGGAGTCCGTTGGATGATTGCTGCTTCTTTGAGTGGGAGGCCCGGTACGCTCCTTGAGTCACAGTCTTGGTACTTGCAGGCCGCAGGTCCGGACGGTAGTCCGGTTGTAGACTAAAGGATTAGCTAATGGCAACTGTTACTCCAATAGATGTAGAACGATATTTACTCGAAGGCGAAGCAGGTGAAGAAGACTTGCTTAGCGCAGCTGGACTCAAGCGTAAGCCAGGTGCGCCTCCAACTAAGCCGCCACTTGAAGACGCGCTTCTAAATGCCTATAATAAAGCAGGTGGTACTACACTTAAGCCAGGCGAGCTGCCGCCTCCAATAGAACCGCCACCTCCTGAACCTGGCGTGCTCCAAAAAGCTGGCACTGCAATAAGTAGTGCTGTTGGCACTGCTGCAAGAATTCCTGGGCAAATTTACGAATCATTACCAAGCATTACAGCACCACGCGGTCCTGATGTAACTACAACAATTCCGCCTAGCACGACAGCTAATCAACAAGCACCTACGACTACAGCTCCAATAGCTACTGGCACGCAGCCGCCTGCAACTGGAACTGTTGCTGCACCAGCACCTCAGCGACAGTATGAATCAGGAATCTATGGCACGCTACAACGACATGCTAACTTTGTACGCGATATAGCTGAAGCTGGTGGCCAAACACTTGCAGGAATGGGAGCATTTGCATTTGGTGCTGCAACCGCTGCTAGTGATATTCTTAACGCACAACTTGCACGTGTTGCGCGTGGCGGACCGTTAGCAGGTGGACCTGAAAGCTCAACACATTACCGTGACATTTTCACACGCATGGATAAAACTATTTCTGATCTTACTCCAGAACCACGCTCTGATATTGCAAAGAATGTAAACAAAGCTATTGGTACTGTAACTGGTCTTGTTAAGGATGTAGCCGAGCTGCCAGCTAAAGGCCTTACCGCAATAGGCGTGTTGAATGAGGATACTGCAAAAGTACTTAGCTTTGCCACTGAACTTTATTTGTTCTACAAACTTGATCGTGGCATACGTGAGGCCGCACCAGAACTTAGAGCAAAAATAGCTGATTTCAAAACACGTATGTCTAAAGCAACAAGTGATGCTGAAGTTGCAGGCGTGGCCAGTGATCTTGCGGACGCAGCTGCAAAGAATCCTAAACTGAATGACGCACTTGATGAAGCTCGTGGTAAGTTTAGAGGCGAAGCTGATCGTGAAGCAGGACGACCACCACGCGGGCCTAATGAGCCTCCTGGAGGAGCACCTGGTGGAGAAGCTATTCATCCTGATGATTTAAGAGTATATAGTGAGTCACTGCAGCAGCGTGCAGCAGAACTTCGGAATGAGGGTGCTTCATTTAGTACGATAGAAACTGAGCTGGGCAAAGTACCTAAACCGCAGCCACGAGATGCTTTAGCGGAAGTTGTCAGGCTAAACTCTGTCTTAGAAGGTGCTGATCCAATCGCTCAGTATAATGCCTGGCAAGAATTACGTGGTAAAATGCAGCCAGGCGAAACGCTTGAAAATAGTTTGCGTAGAACTGGAGCTAGTGAACAGGTTGTTGCTAATGTTATGCGTGTCGATAGAGAACTTCAAGCAAAGCAGAATGCTGGATTAGCACCAGAAGATATACCTATGGACACAGAGAGAGTAGCAGCTGATTTTAATCGTGCTCAACAAGAACGTGCTCAGCCTCAAGCAGCACCCGCACCTGAGGCTCAAAGAGCCGCTCCTACAATGGAGCGTCAAGTTCAGTCTGAAGTTGTAGTTGGACAAGATACTTCAATTGCAAGGCCTGCGCCTGAAGCACCTGTACCACCTACTGAACCAGTGAGGCCTGCGACGCAAGCACCAACTCCTCCTACTGGTGCACAAGGACCTATTGATTTTCCTGGTGCATTTCGCGGTGCTACACAAGAAGCATTTAATCAGTACAAAAGAATGCTGTACGATACGTACACTAAAGGTGGTACTCGAAGCCCAGGCGGTGGTCAAGAGCTTTCTCTAATAGTTGGTGCCACACTTAAGGCGCAAGGTGTAGAAATACCACGTAATCGGTTCATTACTTCTGTGGAAGAGCTTGCACGTATTAACTCAGAAGTGAGAGATGCTGGAGGAGGTGGGCCAGAGCTTACTGCACGCGTGAACGAATATATGACAAGATTGCGTGATGAGCTTAGACCTACGCCGCAAGCTGCAGCTACTGTTGCTCCCGAAACTGTTCCAGCACCAGTTTCATCAGAGCCAACGGTAGCTGCGGTTCCACCCTCATCTGCACGTACATTACTGAACGAAGGCAAACTAGCTGAACTAAAAAGGCTTGCACGTGAGGCAGCAGGAAGCTCTCATCTTACTAAGGGATTACTTGATCTAGGATTTCCAAGAGAGGAAGTACGTGCTATTGCTGAACAGTTACGTACTATACGTGCAGCAAAGGCTGGTACTGAAACGCTGCAACAAGTAGCATCGAAGCCAGCTGTACAGACTGCAGCAACCGAAGCTGCACTCGAGAACGCACCGGCAGGAACTGAAGTAGAAATACCTACACCTACCGAACCAGTAGTAGACACTACGCCAGTAGTGGAGAAACCTAAACGCAAACGTAGAGTTGTTAAGGCACCAGAAGTAGGTACTCCAGAGACACGTGCTTATGCTGAGCAAGAAATACAACTACAGCGTGGATTGCGTGAACAACAAGTTAATCAACGTGCTTCGATTCGTGAGTGGTTACGCTCAGCTAATATCAATCCAGCTGAGGCATTGCCAGAAATTGCTGCTGCTTTTGATCGTGGCGTGCGACCAATAGATGCAAGAGAAATGCTTACACGTCGTGGCGCATCTGCTGAGGTTGCACGTGACGTAACAGATACAGCATTCGATCTGCACGTACGCGGCCACTCGTTAATAGAAGTAGCACCAACACCAGCTGCTGGTAATGTTAGCTATCATTCGGTGCCATCGGTTGCTGGGTTACGAAGCCCTGCAATAGGTGCTGGTTCAGCTGCTCCTGAACGTGCAGCAATACAGATGCGTAGCAGTGGTGGTAAACCTGATGCAGTATTCATAGATACCACTGGTCTGAATACTCGCACATCACTTGCTGATATTCAAGCACAAACAGAACGCGGTCGTATGAGTGCTGAATTATCTACTGCTATGCAAGCCAACTTAGCACGCCAGGCTCAATTGTCAGGTAGACCGTTAGCTGAAGCACATCAGTTCACTGGTGAAGAACTTACTCGTGAAGCAACGCGCATTGCAGCTGAGACTGGCATAGACTTGTATGTGAAGAAAGGTAAGAACTATGAGCTCGTTCCTAAGGATGTTGTCAGGACTGATGCTCGCCTTAATCGCGGTGACGATTTGGCTCCTACGCCGATATCAGCTGAGGCTGCAGGTGTGTATGTTGAGAGCAAAACAAGTGATATTGGACCTGCTCAAATCAAAGAGATCATGGAGGCTATAGAGCGAGGTACTGACATTACTGATAAATTGCCAAGTGAATTAGTGCCGCACTATCAAGCCATGCGTGATGCAGAACGAGCAGGAATTGACACTTCTGAACGCCGCTCGTTCATAGATATACTTAATGATATGAACACTATGCTTGGTGAGCAAGGTGCAATAGGCGGTAACTTCACTCGAGAAATGCGTATGGCTGCACAGCGACTGCAAGCTGATATGCGTAAGGCAGGCAAGAACACTCGAGAATTTCTGTTCGGTGCAAGGCCTGAAGATGTAGCAATGTTCGAGAACTATTTAGCCAGCATCAATAATCCCGTACCATCTAACTCAACGAATCCGCGTAACATGCGCTTCGATCCTGAGAACATAATAAAAGGAGATCGCGTTGTTAAGCATCGAGTAGTTAGGCAAGCAAGTGGCTCTACTCCATCTCTTGAAGCACCACCATTATGGAGAAGTGAAGTTACTGCCTTACAAGGTGCGCGTGATATTAAGCCTGGCGGTACTGAGTGGGATTTGAAGTCTCCTATACGACAGCACAAAGCAGCAGGCACAGAGTTTCTCTACTATGCCTATCGCACTGCACAGAAGAACCTCAACGCTGAGCTGAATGGATTACACGCGGACATGCAAGAGCTTGCCCGTGGCTTCAGTTCTAAATCACTAGAGAATATTGGTGCTAATGGTTATCAGCGTCAAGGCGGAGACGGACAGCGTATACTCACATTTAATAAGGTAACTCCTAAGCCACTCAATGCCGCCGAGCAGCGACTGCAGACAACATTAGATACTATATACGCTGACTTATTCGACCGCATACAAATCACTCGTGAGGCGACAGGACGTGAGCCGCTTGCTAGAGTTGATAACTATCAAACCTTCGCACGCACAATAAGCTTGCTTAACCATCTTGGTATTAAGGTGGATTTGGCACGTGATACTTCAGCATCTATTCATGCTCAGTACGTCAAGCATCGAGCCTCTAACTTCCCGTACGTAGTACGTAAGCACGCATTCTATACAGCTGAGATGAATGCACTTAAGATACTCGACACTTATGCTCAGTCGGCATTGAAGGACATTAACATGAGTCCATTCATTGCTAAATTACATGAGCTAATTGAGACAAACTTACCTGATCCAGTAACCGGTGAAGAAACTTGGTCATTGAAGGACAATAAACCAGGACTGTATGAAGAGCTGAGTAATTGGAAGGAATTCCTTTCAACTGGTACGAACGCGAAGCTGCATCCTACTGCACGAAGAGTGATGAGTGCAGTAAACAATAACCTAGCTTACGCACTACTATCAGGTTCCTTACGATCAGCTGGCATTCAGTTAAGTGCATTGGTTGGTACTACTTATGCATTGGGTGCTGTACCAACGCTAAAATCTGCCGGTGAAATTCTAGCTGGGCATATAGCACATCCATTTTCCGGTGGCACTGCACGTGATTTTGCAATAAGGAATAGTGAAGTACTGAGTTCTCGCAATTTCATTGAGGCGTACAATCAGGCAGCTGCTGCGATCATAGGACGCAGGCCAGGTGACATTGCGCACGCAATACGAGTAGGCGATTTTGGTAGTGTGCAACAAGCAGTAGGCCGACCCGGCTTCAAGTTATTTGAGATATTCGATATGGAAGCAGCAGTTGTTAGCTGGAATGCTGCCTACCAAATTGCCAAGGGCAGCAAGATGGGCTACAGTCATAAGGATGCAGTACGCTATGCAGATGACTTAGTTGTACGTACACAAGGAAGTACCATGCCAGGTGACTTAACAGGTGTGCAGCGTAATGAGCGAGGTAAATTACTTACCCAATTTCAAACGTTCTTAATTAACGACTTCAATTTTCTACGTGAGGAAGTGCTTACTAAAGGTAAGACAGGAGGTGGAGGTGGTGGCAATATACCTCCAGGCGGAGTACCTAGTGGTACTGGTAGCTGGGAAACTGGAGGCAAACGTAGCAAAACACAGCTCGCAATAAACCTATTGAGATTGCTGGTTTATACGCAGATTGTAAATGAGATGTACAAGATACTGCATTTGCAGCCAGGATTGCCAGATCCTGTTGGAGATGTACGTAAAGGTATACAGCAAGGGCACGGGCCTGCAATGTTAGCTTGGGATATTGCTGTTGGTCAGGCCGAGCGACTTCCAATAGTTGGAGGTGGACTGCGATATGGCAAAGGCGTAACTGGTCCAGCAGCACAAATAGTACAAGATTTATTCCGTGCTGGCCGAGTAGATCCATTGGTATCTAATCCATATAAGAAGCAAATGGAAGATCTTGGTTTACCAAAAGATGTAGGTGGATTAATAGAACCTGCAGGATCGCTCCTTGGTGTACCTTATTTACGCCAAGTTGGTAAATATGCAAAAGCTCAAGTACGTGGTGAGAACGTGTGGGATAGCCTTATGGGTTGGTATTCAAAGCCAGCCGGGCGAGATGGACGTGAACGATCAGAGCGAAGGGAGAGAAGTAGCAGATAGCTGCTGAAGTTAGATTTTAACCGAACTGTACGGGCCAGTAACATCCTTCAGGGTTATTCTAACTAATCCCTCTTGTGCTAACCGGCCCGCATCTTCCCGTCGCCAACAATCCGAAGATCCCCAAACCCTTCTTATGTTAGCAACCAAAGCGCAGTAATGGACTGCTTCTCGTCCTGCGGCATCCCGCGTAGACGCGGAATCAACTAATTAACTTGCCCGTTCTGTGATATTCCTTTACCAAAGTCCGGATTTACGTGTACCTTCTTTGTAACTGGTGCATACGCTAATACTCCCATTAGCTCAAGCGTCTCTACCATCTTCATTAAGTGAAACTGAGTGGTGTCATGTGCGAACCTATTCATTAAGTATCGCATAGTCACTTCTTTATGCTTCAATATCTCCTCCATAACTTGCGGAAGTATTTCAGCGTAGTCTGATTTACCTACACCACTGAGTGCTCGCATCATAGGTATCTCAGCTTCATCTAACATTTCCACCGCTCGAAGGAAGTCTACTTCTCGCAGCTTCATTTCATCGCTACGTGATGCGCTCAGTATCATACTCAGCTTCGTGGCAGTACTTGCTTTCCTACTATAATATGCAGCAAATCTCGCATCTTGTATCACTTGAGTTTCTTGTGACTGACTTACATACCATTCAGTTCGGGTCGTTATATAGTCATTCGTTGCAAGGAATGGCCCACCTAATAACGAGATCTCTTCCAAATCAGCTATAAGCTTCTCCTTCAGTTCCATATCCTCAATAGGAACAGGCACAGTTTTACCTCGCTTATCAGCATATATAAATAGTACACGACTAGCGAATCCTCCACCTACAGCTTCAGCTGGAAGTGCTGCCTGTATTTGTTCAGGTGTAGTCGCAGCTAACATGTTAAGCCATGCACCAGTTATTTCAAAGTTCCCACCTCCTTTAGTCCTATACGACCAGTCGTCCGCACAATCGTACAAGTCTGTAAGATCGGCCAAGAACTGTGAATTTTTGTAGCCTATGAATACAGTAAGCTCCTTGCTAAATACTGTTAGCGAGCAGTGATTCATAAATTTGCCAGCATCGAACTGAGTAGTTATCAAGCACGAACTTAGCTCCTTAATAAAGTATTCAGGTGTCAACCTATCAGCTGATAACTTAATACCAAGTGGCCTTAGTATACTATAACCTGAGGCCATCGCTGTACCTTTACGAGGTTCACCTGGAGGACCGGTTAAAACTATGTATAAATTAGGAAACCATGTTTGGCTACCCCATTTTAAGTAACACTTACGCTGTAAGGCAGCAGCTATTACAGACACGCCGACCCATTTCCTATACAATTCGCATGGTTCTGTCTCCTCAGTGAAATATAAGTATGCATCCAGGAAATCACTCAACTGTCTCGTCATGCTTATATCCCCAGCATTATTAGTGCATCTTGTAAGTATGCTTCAAGCATACCAGCATCTTCGCTGAACTTCGAACCCGTCAGCTCAACTCCTTTCTTTTTATTTAAGCACGTACCAACAACTAAATCAACCGGCACGACAAATTCATCCCTGCCAAATCTGAGTGGAGCTTCCAGCGATGCTTTAATACTCAATAGAATTCTAGCATGATCCGCTAGTGGCAATGACAGCGGCACTTGTATACTTATTGAATCGTGTACTTGCATTAGCAGCTCAACATGCCGGAACAATGTATCACTATTATAGTATACGTAGTTTAGTCCTTGCTCGTTTACTAAGTCACCACATGTTCCTTGTGGAATACATGAGTATGCTTCATTGAGCAAGTTTGCAGATGTCTTACCTAAGAACGTAATCTTCCGACCGTATAGATTGGTCAGTGTATGAGTCTTCTTAAGTGATTCTTCTACATACTTCCAGTATCCTCCTTTAAGCCCTGGATAAGCTGAATGATATCGGTCATACACGAACTTAGCTTGGCGCTCAGGAATTTCGTAGTCGAGACTAAAGGACTTGTATCCAAAACCGTAATTGAAACCGTGATTGGCTCTCTTAGCCCAATCGCGCTCACTGTAAGTTCCATTGCCGAGCGTGCTTGACCCTGGTACTGTACTGACTTCATCATACGGCTTATTGAATATGAGTGACCCTGTCTGTCGGTGTATATCCAATCCTTTTTCATATACTTCTTTCATTTGAGTGATGTTACCTACGTACGCTACAATCCTTGCCTCAATCTGACTCATATCTAATGAGTATATAATATGTCCCTCATCTGCCACGTAATAACTCAGCACTTCATGTGGTACGTTCTGTAAATTCACTCCTGTTCCAAAGATGTTACCACTACTCGAGATGCGTGAGAATCTCGTACCAACTGGATTGTATGAGCAACGCATTCGCCCATCTTCATCCACGTTATTCACATTAAGGAATGTCGATGCCATCTTTTGCAAGCTACGAATCTCGAGTATTAAGCTAGCTTCTCTAAAGCCCTTATTAGCTATGCGTTTCAGCGCCTCCTCATCAGTAGTAGGTTTACCTTTCTTGCTTAGATAGGGTTCTATTTTACACTTGTCGTAGAAGTATTCTGCTACCTGTTGTGGACTAGCTAGATTGAACTCACATCCTGTAAGCGAATAAACTTGGTGTGTCAATTCACTGGCTTCGAATATAGCATTCTTTGCAGCTCGTTCCATTCCTTCTTTATCTATCTTAATCCCACGCTCCATCATATAGCTTAATGGGCCAATCAGTTTTATCTGCCGCTCATATGCATCGTAATTACCACGCTCTTCCAGTTCAGCTAATTGCTTAGGAAATGCATCAGCACATACTATTGAATCTAAACAATTGTAGTTCCATCCTTTGCTGTATTCTCCTACTCCTGTTAGCCACAGTTTACCATCACGCTTATAGTATGGTACGTCAGTCCACATACTCGTGATAAATTCTAACGACTTACCCCTGTAAGTCTTACCTCCAAAATCCGGATATAGTATATGCTGCGCAATCATAGTGTCGCCAACAAGATTGCGAGTGCGTATGCCATACTTACGTAATAGAAAATGCGAATCAAAGATAGCATTCTGACCACCTTTCATCCAACGCTCATTAGATAGCAGGTCCTCGATACTGAGCATTATCTTATACTCTTGCTCCGCAGTAAAGTAATCACCACTGGCATCTACAAAAGGAATACACATTACGTCAACTGGTCCTGTCGCAAAGCTTATACAGCTTAGCTCCTGAGTCTTTGGAGTGAGTTCAATGTCGTAATAAACTATACCTCCGTATTCTGCGTATTCTTTACACTCTTCTAGCCAGCTAATGGCTTCGTAGTAACTTGGATGTATTAGCAGTTTGCGATCAGTCAAACGGAGTTCTGAGAACTCAGACTCAGCTTTAGCTTTCTTAAAATCTATAGTGATTAAGTACTTCGCGAGATACGCTGCAGGATTTGCCAGCACTTTTTCGTCAGTGTATATTGCAGGGTGTAAACTAGGTATGACCTTTCTGCCAGGAATGAGAGTCGACTCAATAACACTGCCGCGCCATGCAGTAATTCCAGTGCGATCACAAAGCGCAAATAGCGCAGTGTTACCAAGTGCGATGATAACATTCGCTTTACTTTCCATAAGCTCATCACGCAGTACCTCTATGTAGCGTTGTCCCAACGCTGTTACGCCTGCTTTCTTTCCTCTCAACTGAAAGTAGCGATCTAATTCAAACTCAACATCCTTCACTACATTTGTGAGGTAACATGCGCTGCGTGCAATGCGTGCATTCTGTAGACATTCATTCAAGTTCCTTCCAGCCGGACCCATGAATGGCTTACCATACTTAACTTCATACTTTGCTGGCTGTTCTCCTACTATTGCTATCTTTGCTGATAGGCTTCCGTCTGGTCCTACTAAGCTCGACATATAGTTTCCTCTCTCGACGTGAGATTTTCTGGCATAACTTACACCGGCGATGAGTTACTCCATTTTTATCCTTTTGATACCGCGTAGTTTCTTTAGTATATTCGTGCCCCCTCACACAATGAGTCTTCTTCTTACCACTCATTTTGCTCCTACCTCTTGTATTAGCCTATTTATATAGGCATCACGAAAGTGTGAACTTAAGTCATAACCAATTCCTTTGTGACCAAGCTCGAATGCAGTGCGTATTGTTACTCCACTTCCTGCGAATGGCACGAGTACATTCGATCCTGGCCAAACGAAGGTATCAATGAGTTCTCTCATTAACGCTGGTGGCCGTTCGGTTGGATGAATACGTTGTGATGATGGGACTCCATTGAAGTCGAAAACATTGCTCCTACCCTGTTTACGTATCTGAGCACTTCCTTTACGCCCATACACGAACATTTCATAGGAGTTACCTAAGTTAGTATTCATTCCTTGAGCCTGTCCTTGCGATAATCCCTTCTTCCATATAGCAGGAATTTTAGTAACTTCGAACTTCGCACGTTGCATAGCACTTATAACACGTGCAATATGTTCTGGACCGCACCAGATAATAATAAAGCTATTATCTGCAGCGAGGCGATAGCACTCATCTGTTAGCTTGTTCAAGAATGCTAAATAATCTACGTTACTAATCTCCTTATAATCGTGCTGTAATGAACCATCGCTATCACCATCGGCACGTTGTTCTTGTAGGTCAATTCCGTACGGTGGATCACACTCAATAAAACTGAACTGTCCTGACTCAAGTGTATTGTCAAAGAAGTCACCTACTACATATGCACTGAGTGGATCATCAGGTGATGACATACGTCCAGAGAGCACTGCGTCCTTGCGAGCTTCAGCAACAGCAACTTTATTCGTCATTACATTAGCGAAGCGTGAGAGCTTCTTCATTGCTGCTGATTTATTCTTCTCCTTATCTAATTCAAGCTCAGGCAAGAGGCGCATGGCTTCAGCTAGTTTCATATCCTGAATAACTGTGGCGTGGCTAACACCAAGTTGTCGTGCCGTATCACGAATAGAGTGTCCTGGTGCGTCTGCACTGCGAGCTATTTTCTGACCGTGGATTTGCACCAGTGTTAAGTGTAGGCGCTCTTTCATCTTTACTTCTTCATCGTAGTTCAAATTGAGTCTGTCGAGATTCTCGAACAGTTCAACAGCGGCAAGCTCAAGTTCAGTCATTGGCTTGTCGTAGATGCGACAGCTAATCTCTGTCCATTTAAGTGCAGTACATGCTAGGAATCGTCTACCTCCAGCTATTAGTTTGTATGGTGGTTCTCCATTAGGTGAGTAAACAGCGATTGGGTGAATTAATCCGTACTTTTCGATAGATGTCATGAAGTCCTGGATGATGCCGTAGGACTGACGACCACGTGATTCCATAGCTGCATCAATTTGCTCCATTGGTACGATGCGTAGAATTCCTAAATTGATTGTAGGCATCTACATTAACTCCTGTTGGCGCTTGGCCATTAAAGTGTAGTATAGTTCTGCGAGTTGCTTCTCGCTCAACTTAGCAATAGCAGATTCAGTTGGAACTTTAGGCTTCTTTTCACGCACGGGTTTATCAGGCACGAAGTGTCGGCGCTCACGCATAGATAGGATCAGTTGGAGGCCTTCCTCTGGCGGTAATTCACTGAGCGACTTAATTTGTAGGTCATTTAGCGTAGCCATAACATCCCAACCTAATCTATGTAGTGCGAAATGAACCTTGTGATGTAGCTTAACTAAATGAGATGGTTTGATGCACCTCTTATTTCTACAGATGTGATGTATATCGTAGTCTTTTTGAACTTTGCCATGTAGTATAGTATATACGTATTGGTGTGCAAGAGTACATCTTCCAACTATGTTAGGAGATACGTATAAAGCATAACCATCTCTAGTAAGCTCTTCTGTCCACTCCCAACATCCACTATTACGTATACGCATATTTTTGTAGACTGATTTTAAACGAGTATCCATTGCTACTCCGGTTAAAACTTAACCTTAGCGCTATTCACCTGCTTGTCTCATGTAGTCCTGAACCATCTTCCTATAACTCACTTCACGACTAAGCATTGCTATCACGAAGTACGGCCCGAACTCATCTAGCATAACTATTGCGTCATCTACAATCACGGAGAATACTCGCTTCAGCATTCCGTGCTCTAGGTGCTGCTTCAGCTTATTGTACTGGGCATCAGTTACCTCGAATGTTACGCGGTGTGTGTAGGACTTATTCATACTGCTCCTACTCCTGTCAACCGGTGCTCACAAACCGGCATGTTTTTCCGTAGCCAACAATCAGAGTTGCGCCAATGTACGGAACTCGAAGCACGTGCTGGCTCACGTGTGTAGGGAAAGTGGACGGGCTGCACCAATTCTTGTGAGTAACTCTTTGGAACAACCCGTCTCCACTTCTGTCACCTGAGTGACCGAGCGCGTGTCACGCGCAACTACTGCTGCTTCAGCCAGCGATTTACTTCGTTCGAATCACCATACTTTGGATCAGTACGTACACCAAGTATGGCCCAGCCTTCCTTGCCTAGCCAATCACTGGTGTCATTAGCTGCAGTCTTATCTATGTCGAATGCCTCACAGAAGTTAGACAAGAATTGCCTTAGCATTGCAACACGCTTCTCACCCATGCTTCCCTTTGGGAAGTGGCACTGCCAGTACACTTCCTTCACCAGTGGTTCATCTGCTACATCCATTCGCAGATTCAACATGAGGTCGCCATTCTTGTCTGGCTTTGTTGCTACATCGAGTATCCGCAACTTTGCCTCAGTACCAGCAGGCAGTATCTTTAGTTCTGGAATATTATCCAGGTCAAATTCTGAGAAATCAATAATAGGCATTGTCTTTGCTCCAGTTTGAGATGCGTAGAATTTCTTCTCAGCTTCTTTAGCTATTTCTTCTTCACTAACCCTTTCCATAAGTTGAGGTAGACCTACATCGGCACGGAAATCAGCATCAGTTGGATGCGCGCTACGCTTGCGTGGCATTACTTACTTACCCTCTTATCAGGTGTAAATAGCAGTGGCTTATCATTAGTAGGATAACCACACTTCTTTAGTATTGCTTTCAGATCTGGCTCCTCATACGTACTGAGTTTACCTTCGCCAGCAAGTCTACTACTTGCCAGATACTTACCCACACGACGAGTTATTATCTCGTACTTTACACCAGTTGCTGAATCCTTCGTGTGTGTGATCCACTGTTCACCAAAGCTAATTGGTATGAGAGTGGATTCTTTACCTGTTGATACGAAGCGGTACTCGACAGGCCCACCTGATGAGTCACTCACTGGTGCTACATGACCTGTTACTATTATATCACAGGATAATGTCATGAGTGCCATCATCGAGCTGTGTATCTCATACTTTGCTTTAGGATAGTCCTCCTGAAAGCGTGGCTGCGTGCCTGGTCTATTAGCAGCATACAGAATGCCATCCATAATTGCTTCTTGCCATTTGGTGCAGGAATCGAGTACGTATGTAGCGAAGTGATTGAAGTACCCGTCGCGCTTACGCTGCTCGAAGTCCTTCTTCCATTTAGCGAATGCTGCTGGCTTGGATGGATTATCTCCCTCGTATGAGGTGTCAACTACTATCTCACCACGGCGTATCCAGTCACGTAGGCCCATAGTGCCACCGCGCTCGAAGCTGTCGATGTGCACTGGCTTGCGCGCTGTACGCATAAGGAATGTCTTGCCAGAACCTTTATCACCTAGTAACAGTAGTGAGAACTGCTGGTTCTTTTCCTCTTCTTGATACAGTTTATAGAGACGCTCAGCTTCGATCCTTGCATCAAGAGGCACTTGCTTGCTCCTTAGCTATTGTTTCAGCGGTTTTGGCTAATATCTCAAACACTTCTTCTACCGTACTTACGTAATTCCATAAGTTCGTATAGTGCAGAGGCTTGCAGTACGGATCGTTACTGAGTAAGCATCCACACCACACTCCTTTAGTTGTACCTTCCCACACTTGTACACCAGCGAAACCTAATGCTACGATTCGCTGCAGGTGATTAGTAATAGTCATTCTGATACTTGCTCCTTTGTTAAGTCGATGAACTGCTTAGCACCACTATCTATCGGTAGACTCTGTTGCCGTTCTTTAGAGTCATCCACAAAGTTACTTTCATTAGCTTCTCACGATGCTCTTTCGTTATCCAGTTCTCACGCTTGCAAGCTTTACAATACCTTCCTCCTTTAGCTGTTCGACCAGTATTTATTGGAGTAAATTCATGTCCTCTCTTGCACACTGCTTGCATCAAGGCGCGCAATCGGTTGACGAATGGCAGCGCACCTTTCTTAGTATTCTCACCACTGGTTACAAGCTCCATATGTCTTACTTCTATACAATTACGTACTCTGCACAGGTGATTCACTTGAAGCTTGCCAGGAATAGGTCCATGATATACTTCCCATATCCACCTATGCAATACAAGTGTGCGTCCTCCTATACCAATCTTACCGTATCCATTTCTAGTACAAGCACCCAGCCATATTAAACAGAGATTATTATCCCTCCGGCATTTGCTGTACACTATATCTAAACGCTTAGCTAGACTGTACGGTGGATACCCCACTCTGATCCTCCGCTGGCTTTGTCAAGTCCAACGTTATGTTAGTATGCTGCTCACGGGGATCCCATACTTCTCGCTTGAAGCCTAGAGGTACCTGTTCGCATCTAGTGAGGGGGTTACTCCAAGCGGAACAGAAATCGAAATAGCTACACTTCCTACCGTAACTAAAGCAGGCGTTTGGATTCATAGCGAAACTTCGCAGCGTTGGATTCTCAGTATCATCAGTCTCCTTCAAGTATTGAGTATCGTACATTAGGTTATCATACCAGTTTCGTGTGCTATCTACGAACGCTTGCATTTGGCCAAGGCTTTTTTCTACTATCGCCTCGTCGAATTCACTCGGCTTAGCCTTGTAGAAGAAACTACACCTAACACGTATGCCACCTACCAAATTATCCTCTCCAAACAGGCAGTACAAAACGTGCAGATAAGTTAGCATCTGTGTAGACAGTAACCACTGTTCACTCCAATTGCCCATACGACGCTGTGAGGTCTTGTGATCTAAGCATATAATCTTACCATCACGCTCCCGCTGCAGTAACGCGTCAATCTTGAAGTACATCGCGCTATCTGGTGCAATCAGTACTGTGCCTCCTATCTCAGTACCGAGTACCTTGTAATCCCTAGCATCACCAGCGAATCGCTGCGCGTATTGCATCAATGTCTTCATTGCATTAGCCGGATCTTTGGGAGCAAATGAACCATCGCTCTCATCACTTAACTTTGATCTGTAGGCATTATAGAATAAGTAACACGCCTCTTCTATCGACTCCTTACTGTATTGATTATTCAGCAGATGCTCGACAGCTAAGTGCCAGCAGCTTCCAAAATGTAAGTGATTGTTAACGTAATCCTCTCTCCACTGCAATATGTGCTCATACATATACTTGCGTGGACAAGCCATGTATACACTCAGCTTTGAAGGATCTACTACGTTCCACGTATCTTGCTCAGGTAGTATGTCTAATAGCTTCATCTAATTCTTTCTCTACTTGCTCAATTGAATCCAGCATAACTGTACGCTTTACATACTTGTCAGTAGCCGCGTCGAATAGTAATAGGTTTAACCTCCTGTGTTTGAGTGCAAATATCACGCACGCCATTGAGCACATTACTGAGAGTCCAGTAATCACGATGTGATCTTCTGGCTCACTATCTACCATTCTTGGTAGGAACTCTCGCAGCATGTTACTAATTGCTGTTCGTCCAACTGGTTCAGTTGACAGGAACACAAGCTCACCATGTTGTGCAGCAGAATTCCAATCGTGAAATCCTTTAGCTACTACATATACTTTCTTATGTTCACTCACTTATTCTCCCTTGTTCCTTTAGGGCTGGCCAAAGTGAGCACCAGCCCGTGTTACGGTTAGATTTTAACCTTAGCGGTCACGGCGGCGACGTGCTTCAGCTGGATTGTACTCTGCTGTCGCATCAGAAGCAGGAGTCTCCTCGCCACCATTCACGCCTTCAGTGATAGCTGCAATCTCTTCTGCTGTCGGCTCACCCTCGCTACCATTAGTGGTAGGAACCTCAGGTGTAGCACCACGCTTGGCAAAACGCTCCTGAATAAGCCGCAGTATTTCTTCCTGACGCTCAGGAGTCCAGTCATCGAAGTTCTCACTGATAACTTTGACCGGATCAACTGTCTTAACAGCAGACACACCACTCAATTTCACACCAGGCTTCCAGCTGCTCATATCGTTCTGGATACGCTCAGCGGTCAGACCAGCACTGAGCATCTTACGTGCGTTGGCCTGAGCAGCAATCGTAAGTGCACGCTTGAACAGTTCATGAGTATTTTCGGCACCGTACATCGTTACAGCTTCTTCAATATTCTCAGAGAAGTTGTAGGAGAATTCCATTTCTGGTTTTCCAGTGGTCTTTACGCTAACTTGTTCTGCCTTCATTGAATTACCTTTCACATTGTTAGTTGAATGAAATGAGTCGTCCAGCACACTTTTTGCTGCACCACCTTTCACTGTCAGTAAGTATACCACGAAATTGTGAGTTTGTCAACCACAAAATGCACCACTTGTTAATTTTGAGTCGATAGATACTCCTTGTATAATTTAGCTCGTAAGACCAACGCTTCGTTGGTAGGATTCAAGTACGTTAAGTCTTTGTACTCGGTCATCGTCAGCACACCATTAAGAAATTGTGCTTCTTTACCATGTACGCTTAATGCACGCCGTGCGTAGCATCCAGCACACAAGAACATGCTGTCTAGAAAGTAGATTGGATTACCACTACTTATGCAGTCGTGTTCCATTACTTCTTCAGCCTCGCTTCGATCATTGCCAGTACATTCTCGAGTTGATCCTCACTAACTGCGTTGACGATAGTTGCAGGATTATACTTCTCACGCGGTGCACTTGTAATTTTCTTGTTCACCTTAGGCTGTTTCTTAGCAGGCAGCGGAAGTTTATATTCGCGTACTTGCCATGTCAGTGATCTTGCGCCTACGAACTTCTGATAGGCGTGCAATTGCTCAATGGTATGCTGCTCCTTCAGATGAGGAATGTGACACGCTTGGCATCGTGAGATGCCACAACAGTTTACTAGGTTAGTGCTGTCTGTGCACTTGTGTCCACCCTTAGCCTGATACTTTATTACTCGCTGATCGGCAGGAGTAAGTTCCTTGAGCATCGCTAACAGTTCGGCTTTCTGTTCTGGCGTCATAGTTACGGCTCCAGTATAATGATTTGACGACCGATCTTACGTGCGTACCGAATAGTTGACCAAGTACCTGAACGAAGTATTTCTTTCATCTCTTTAGGCGCTGCAATCAGTATGTCAGAGGTATCTACAATATCCTTGTTACGATCAAGGTATTTACATGGCAGCAGTATATGCACTCCAGTACCAGCTACCCATGCACGCTTCCTTGGATCAAGTGGTGGATGAACTATGATATGAAAGCCCATCGGCAAAGCGATTGCGTGAGCCTGAGCATCGGCACCAATACAGTCTCCATGATGAAGCTCAGTGAACGTAGGCTCCATTAGAAAGTTTCGTAATGAATCCTGTTGATTAAAAGTCATACCGAGGTGAGTACCAGTAAATCCTACCTTCACTTAGTTCATCCTTTCAGTTTGTGGCCGCATCACCGATCATACAGTGATTATACCACACGAACGCATGTTTGTCAACCAAACTGAAAATTTTAAGCCGGGCCGCTCAGTAATATTCGTGATACTACCAAGCGGCGGTTCGGCAGAGCCGTTATAGTTCAAATGCTGTAGCTATTTCCTCGAGTGATTCGTAATTAGTCCACTGATATTCTACAGACTTACCACAGACGCAGCTAACACGAACAGCAGCACTCGCGCCAGGACTCACAGCGCCAGTTTCTTTATTCACGTATTCGTCGTAGGATTCATCTGAGATATCAACCGAGAGCTCATGTTCCTCCTCATCTTCATGCTCGGCAGCAAAATCAGCTATATCCAATTCCAGGTCGAATGAGTACTCACCAAGATCGCTGTCGCATTCAGCGCAAGTGAAAGTAATTACTACCTCACCATCAACCTCACTGTTAGTGTCCAGGTCCACTTGTGAGGAATAGAAATCACCTTCGAGTTTCAGTTCTTCTTTGCAGTTAGGGCAGATCATTAGTTATTTTCCTTAGTTATTCAGGCACTTCGTTACGGTCGTTGATAAGTTGCTGCACATTGGCAAGCATTGTAGCAGCGTTAGTCAGTGCAGCTTTCTCTGCACCCTCACACATATCGAGTATACGTTCATCTGCTGCTTGTAGCAGCTGGAATACTTCGTCATCGGTAAAAGTAAATCTATGCATGGTAATCTCCTGTTACTATGGCGCGGTGGTTCGGCGAAGCCGTCTTAATCAATATAGTCAATCAGCCTCAGCTGATTGAAACAGTCAGAACATTGCCACTCAGATGAATGCTCACAATCGTGTGCTTCACACGACCAGACTTCATCACAATCGGGACATTCATGGAAGTGTTCATTCATGCTTGGTTTCCTTTTCGTACCAATGTACGAGCTCAGTTTGAAACAGTTCTTGCGCTAGCTCTTTGGCTAGAGTACTTGCATGAAACTTGCAGAAACGCACGTGTTGTGTTGAGCCATGAACAACATAGTTTGCTTGATGGTGACAACGATAGGCTTTTCCCTCACGCTTCACAGAGGCGTTACATTGTGTGCTGCGATAATCAGAAGTTAGAATATCAACTAGTTCCAACAGTAATTCCTTTCAGTTAGTGAACACTTGAACTATACAGTAATTATACCACGGAATTGTACGTTTATCAAGAATTCTATTAGGTTTACGTGGGTTGCGGCAGCGTTGCCGCGATGCCGCAGGAACCACCGCAGTCCACGTAGCGCAGTGGGCCTGCCTAAAGCGGCCCCCTGCTATCGGAACTTGTTGACGACGGTGGAGTGGCGCTTGCAACAACAGTGGCCCTGTGCAGCTCATTCCATATAACCTTTCGGAGGTTAGCACGTTTGTGGACCTAACCTACATTGAGCACTGTGCCGTTACGGTTAGATTCTAACCTCAGCGTTCAATCCTTCCTGTTGATTGAAGCCTCGGCGCTGAAAGCAGTTCCATAACGTGCACGGAGTTTAGTAATATTGCCGCCGACGACCTCACTGAGTAATATATTAAATGCTGTACACAATTCAGCTAAATACCACGCAACATCACCCAGCTCATTAATTAACTGTGTTCTGTCGAGTGGATGACCATGAAAGTAATGCTTCTTGAGCAAGTCTGCCACCTCGCCTGATTCACCACATAAGCCTAGAGTGGCCATGAGAACATTATCGCGCTGTGCATCGTTATGCTCAAATGCACTTGTTGCGTGCGCCAGCTGTTGGTACTCGTTAAGGTCCATGCTTAGTACTCCAGTGCTGAGGTTAGTTTTTAACCAGAAGGAACTTGTTACTACAATCCTCCAGGGTTAGGTGGTCTGCTGATCTTGTAGGATGCAGCGACAGTGATGGTACACCTATCAACCAAGTGCGGGCCACCTGCTTAACGTTCCCTGCTACCAAGGCCGGTTATGTTGACCCCCAGTTACCTCTCAAAAGGTACGGAACTTACGTAAAAGCCTCCTTCCCTGTAAAAGCTCCGCGCTCCGAGGCGACTCACTCAGTCGCCGAATACACTTATTGTTTACGTTTAATTAATCTCTCTTTCATTATCTCCTCTAACTGTTCGGTTATTTCAAGAGTCTCAATTAGCCTACGTTCCTCCATTTGCTCCAATGTAAGTATTGTTTTTCTGGACTTATCGCTTAGGAGTATTGGACGGCGTTCTCCATCACTACGTTGAGCATCGCACATGAAGTACTCCTTGCAACACAGTTGCTTTGACTAAGAATCAATTGAGCGTAACCTATTCAGTTGTTCACGTAGCTTAGCATCATCCTTATGTATAGTTGCTCCTGCATTGTCGAGTAAAATGTTCTGTTGTATATAGTGTATATATACGTGATGCACTTCGTCTAACATGTCTCGGAGAGACAATTCGGGACGTTCATCACTTATTTCTGCTAAGGATCTTAGATCGCGGGAGAATCGACGCCTTACTAATGCGCGAAGGTCCAGCAGCCGTTCGTCATTAGAGCGCTCCATACTAGTTATTCTCCTTCCTCAATCGTTCAAGCATTTCTTGCATCTTAGGAGACATTACAGCTTTCTCTGCAGCTGCACGCATTCTTACTGCATCAGCATCAGTCCATTTAGGCTGACGACCTCTAGGCATTGGTATTGAGTTGAATTTCATCTCGTCAGCTTCGACACGGCCACTTTCTTCCTGTAGGTTTTTGAGGAAACTTTTTAGATACTTATCTCCAGGATTGAGTTTTACGTCGAACATATCCTTTAGTATTGCGTCTGCTTCTTCAGTTGTATCTACAGTCTCTACTCCTTGCTGATCTAATATAGCATTGTGTATGAGGAATACTTCACGCAGTAGTTCACTCATACTTCTTAGGTTTGCTCCATGCTGCTGCATGTTTCTTGCTATTCTAGCCACCATTTTACGATTCAGTGCTGTTTGTACTACTGTATCTAGGCGATCCAAATCAAGTTCTCCTTCTTCCCATATACCTTCAGCATATTCTACTATGCTATTAAGGCCGTCGTAACCATGTACTTTTACGTGATGGTGTAATGCATACTCAAATGTGTAGGCTTCTTTCATTGTACTGAACTGAATGAAGCCACATAAATGCTTACCTTCATAGTCTATTCTTTTGTAGAACTTATGTAGTGACCACCTTTTCTCAGGTTCTCGAGTTGAACCTATATAGTATGGACGATACTTGTTCAGTGTACGTATTATATATACGTATCCTGGTACGTCTGTTGCGTACAGCTTAGCTCTAGTGCTTCTAGAAATTGCTGATCCTCCTTATGGCTTTTATGCAGTATGTGGCGATGTTGTCACTTTGTTACTTAGGTTCCTGTACTTATACTTTAAGTGTTTCTGTAGGGTTGTTTATAATATCTTATATATATATAGTATTATATTATACCTATATATATTACTACATAATAACTTACAACCAATACTTACAGCAAACACTTATAGCTTATAAGTATATAACCTCTAAGCGAATTTGACGACAATCGCCACATACATCCTAAACGTCATAAAATTATACCAGAAACCATCGTAAGTGTCAAGCTTCCTGCAAATTTTAAGCCTGCATTCACTCCTATAGTTAATTTCTAACCAAAATCGCACTTTCAGTGCGATTCTAAGCTTGACAAATCAACTAAAGTGTGTTATAATTATACTCAGGATGAGCGTTCGGCAGCAATTTTACTCACACTAACCACAGAACGAGAATATACTCATGTCATTGCCTAAATTTATAACTAAACTTATCCCCCGGGCCCCGCGCGTAAGTAATATTCACAACTATGTCTATGCTCAGTGCGATCCGTCTAAGTGTTATTACTGCAGCGGCAAGGCGACAGCTATGGATCACGTCCTGCCGCAATCTCTAGCGCAGCTGCTACCATATTATAAGTTTCCAGCCGAACTGCTGCAGCTCGTGCCGTGCTGCACACGCTGCAATTCCATAGCTGGCAATCGATTCTTTACGAGTCTAGAAGCTAAACGTAAGTTTATTCTGTTGCGTCTACGTGAACTAAAGGTTCGTGCTCAATATGCTGAGGTGTTGTCTAAGTTGGATAACTTACTGTCTAGGTGAGTGATAGGCTAGAACTAATACTGTCTAAGTTAGTACTGTCTAAGCTAGGACTATTTGTACTATGTTGCTTAGGTGGGTGAGCGCAAAAAAGGGCTAGCCGAAGCTAGCCCCATTTGTTTACTATCTAATTCTGAGTTTGCAATTCCTTGCTACTTCTGCTAGTTCTTGAAAGAGGTTATCTAACTTATCTCTGTCACTGGCCTTGAGATACTTCTCATTCAGGCGCGCAAGCTTAGTTAAGATATTGCTGTTGTTATCAGCGAGTACTTTCAGCATGAAATCATCCCAATACTCTTTTGGCAATTCCATTTCAGCTCCTTTTGGAGCTAGCCGAAGCTAGCCCCGCGTCTAAGTTTAGAATAACCACTGTGTATTCACGGCGAGCCAGAATACTGCGATATATACGAGTATCGAAAATGGGCCTATAAGTGCAGCTAGCATAATTAGTTCCTTTAGGCCAGGAGATTTCTCCCCTGGCCCATGTGTGAGTTTACTTTAAAGCCTTGTTATGATCCTCGAGGTGCTCCTTGACTAAATTAGCGCACCATATACAGATAATATACAGTGTGCCGTTTACTTCTACTTTCAGTACATTGTGTACGTCCCATTGTTCACCACATAAAGAGCAAGGTGTCATTCTAGTTCCTTTGTGCACTGGTGCTCATCCCAGTGCAATAGAATTTAGTGTTACCTGCGGCCTATTTCTGCCCACGCATTAGTTGTGAAGTTAGCGTCTAAGTAATCTATGATAGGATGTAGGTCTTCATAATCCTCGCAAAATTCTCTAATTTCAGCAAAGGATTTGCCCATAGCAAGTGCAAATCCTACAATATCGTACCATCCAAAACACCAGTTTGACGGATGTACTTCTACGCCGAGATGAGCACACAACTCCTCGTCTATCAGTGTCAATTTAACTGGGCCAGCGGCCGGATCACTTTTGCGAGTTAATGTAAAACAGTTAGGCATTGTACTTTCCTTTGTGCACTGGTGCTCATCCCAGTGCATTTAGTATTAGGGCCGTAGTTTCCTATTTAAATCAAGTTGATAACTACGTTGGTTCTTTCTATGAACTGATGCACCGCAGTATTCAAATCAACTGGCGCCTTGTAAGACAGAAGGAAGTCGTTATGCGCACCAGAGAAAGTCAGTTCCATACTCTCCGCACCGAATACCTGACAAAATTGCAGTGCCAATTTTGCCACTCTATAATCCAGAATTACATGCGTATACTTTTTCATTGTACTTTCCTTTTGCACTGGTGCTCATCCCAGTGCATATGTGAGTTAACTAATCGTTCCAGGTTTCTAACTCGGCATCGCGTCGTGCAACACGCTCTACTATCATGTCAAGCAGGTCACTGCAACAGTTATCGCACAGTGCGAATTTAACAGGTACGCCATCTACTGTTACTACGTCCGGCTTTTGTTCGTGACATAATGTACAGGTATACATTATCAGTTCCTTTTATGAGTTGGGCTAGTCCTTGTCCTAGCCCAAGTTTCTTGTTCACCTTGTTATTTTTTGGTGGTCTTTTTTAACGCTTCCAGTCTTGCCTTGGCAATCGCCATCATTGCCTCAAGTTCTGCTTCGTTGGCATCATTAATTGCGTCCATTGCCTTCTCCTCGGACGTTTTGGTAAATTTACCCGCTTCGTCTACCAGTACTCTGCGACCAGTCGGAAATCCATCAACTTTGCGTGCATGAGTTTGCAATTTACGAGTTACAGACTCACCACCTGCCTTGAGCAGTGCATCGAGTGACGAGAACTGCACCTGTGCCTGGTATTTGACAACAGGATTTTCTGGCTTGCCCTCAATGTGGCACTCAAAGTCAATGTTAACCTTCAAGTCGGCGACTTCATAGGTAGGCATGTGAATGCTCCCTTGCGCTCCTGGCGCATTATGGTAAAGAACCGTTGGTGGCCCATTTGCCACCTACTTTAATTGTTGCACAGAAACACTTGTTTGTCAACTCGTTTTTTCTGTGCCAGTGCCGCGTTGCCACTCACAGTTATATTGTTGCATACAGGAACTGGTTTGTCAAATCGCATTTGCACTTTAAGCCATAGAATGAAAGTACATTCCCGTACACGCACGCCTTCAGGCGCCTGTATTCAGGTGCACGCACGCGCCTGTATTCACGCACGCGCGCGAAGGCCACTGGGGGGTACAAGTTCGTCGCGGCTGGGGAGAAGCACCTTTCTTGCGTGGCAACTTTTTTCTTCATAAGTAATTATCACCCCTCCTTTCTAAACGTAATTATAACACACTCTGGTTAAAAAGTCAAGTTACTTACAAATTTCGAGTGACTTAAGCTGCTGTGGTCAGCACAGGCTCAAATGTAAATTTACCGAAACTATCCTTTTTAAGTGAAAATCTCTACGAAGCCCTTGACTCTTAGACTGGGATGTGTTATACTTGATTATAGAATGTGGGCTTGTTGAGTGGCCAAAACCACTCGCAAGTAGTGTAGATAGGCTGATCACCGAACGGGCAGCTTCTCACTGCCCTTCTACACTAATATAATGAGAGCTAACTTGAGAGGTTAGCAATAATGAGAAAGTACAAAAGTAGTGAGCTATATTTTACTAACTCTTTATTACGCTTCGTAGATAAAGTAGATATCATAGAGAGTGATGATGATTGCTGGAATTGGATGGGTAATACTAGACTTGGCTACGGAGTTTTCTGGTTTTGTAATAAGAGCATAACGGCTCATAGGTTTGCGTATTGGATATTCGTGGGACCAATAGATATTGGCAAAGTAATACATCATGAGTGCAAGAACAGACTGTGCTGCAATCCTAGGCACTTAAAGCAGATAACGCACTCAGAACATTTCGCTAGTCACCCAGAGCGTCTTAAAAGAGGTTTAGGTCGTTCTCATAAAACGCACTGTATACGAGGTCACGAATTTACAGAAGAAAATACATATGCTTGGGGTGGCTATAGGCAATGCAGGCAATGCATGCAAGCTTATAGAGATTCTAAGCCACGAAAATCTAAGAGGCGTATAAAGCGCTTAACTCCTTACATAAGAAAGGATTAGTTCATGGACGAACCTAAGTACTTATATGACAAGCGTTTTGTCGAGAAGCGCAATTACGAAGTTAAATCACTCTGGCAGAATCACGAACAAATGCTACGTATGGTTGCGTTAGGCCATTCAAATGAGCATATCGCCCAAGCCTGCGGTGTGACAGCACAGACAGTTTCGAACGTCCGTAACTCGCCTATCGCCAAGGGCAAGTTAGATCAGCTGCGTCAAGCACTCGATGCTGAAGCTATCGACATCGGTGCGCGCATAAACGAATTCGCCCCAGTCGCTCTTAAGTTACTTGAAGAGGTTATTAGTGGAGAGGTTGAGGCTCCTATCGCTATTCGTGCTAAGTACGCATCAGTGCACCTTGGACGAGCAGGATTTGGTGAAGTTAAAAAGATTGCCTCAGTCAACACTCATCTCACACGCGACGATATCGAAGCGATCAAGATGAGGGCTTTAGCCTCAGCTAATGAAGCAGGCCTAATCGCATCTGACGATGCGTAAACTATTAAATGTAAGCTCGGTCGAGGGCGACCGACCGGCTCGTAAGTAAAGTTGCAATGAGTTCGGTTAAATTCTAACCATAACGAACGGACTCACTCATGGCATTAGCGACACTTACGCCTGACCTTACAGACATACTAGCAATGTGCTACCAGAGTATTGGCGTATTTGGCAAAACTTTATTGCCAGAAGCATTCAACACACCCTGGTCCACACTGCACAAAAGTATCCTTGATGCCATAGACTCGCCGCATCAGCGTATCTGTATAGCTGCTCCTCGTGGCTTAGGCAAAACTTCCCTGGCCCGCGCGTTAGTAGAAAAGTCAATCCTATTCCGCGAGTACGAATTTGTCATCTACGTCTCTAACAGTGAAACTATCGCCACTATGCAAACGGAGAACATAAAGCGTGAGCTTGTTACTAACCGTGAAATCAGGCGAATATTCGGTAACGTACAAATTAACGCAGATGATCCCGAACTGGATGAATCCTTTAGCAAACAGTCGTGGGTTGCGTTTGGTTCCACACTGGTCATGCCACGCGGCGCTGGTCAGCAAGTTCGAGGACTACTATATAAGAACTATCGCCCTCAACTAATAATAGTTGACGATCTCGAAAAGAAGGAAGAACTTGAGAACCCTGAAAATCGCCGAAAACTTAAAGAGTGGTTCAACTCTGACTTACTCAAGTGTGTAGATCGCTACTCAGACAAGTGGCGTGTTATCTACATTGACACTCTCAAACACTACGACTCACTCTTACAAGAACTTCTCACAAGCCCTGAATGGCACTCAATGCGCCTTGACTTATGCAATGATGAGTATGAATCACTCGCACCACACCTAATCAGCACCGAAGAACTTAAGCGTGAAGTAGAATCTCACCGCTCCAAAGGAATGCTTGACGTGTTCTACATGGAATACAGAAATCTTCCGATTTCTAGGGAAGATGCTACATTTCGCCAGGATTACTTTAAATACTACGAGGAACGAGAACTCGACAATCGCCACCTCGAGAACGTAATCATAGTTGATCCAGCCAAAACTGCCAATATGCACTCAGCCGACAGCGCTATTGTAGGTATTGGCATTGACTACACAACAAACGCCATCTACATCCGCGATATTGTCAGCGGTAAATTCTTCCCCAACGATTTGTACGAAGAAATGTTCGCAATGCGTCGTCGCCTTAACGCTCACGCCATTGGTATTGAGGTAACTGGACTTGAGGAATTCATCAAGCAACCAATCACCAACGAAATGTTACGCCGCGGTCCTAGCGATTCCTTCGAACCTATATGGCTTAAAGCTAGAGGCGGCGCTCCTGATGGTGAGAAAGGTAAGATTAAGCGCATCGGTTCACTTTCACCGTACTACCGACAAGGATATATCTACCACAACAAAAGCAACTGTGCTAAACTGGAAGCTCAGCTACTTTCGTTTCCTCGCAGTGGCCTCGTGGACGTTGCTGATGCCACAGCTTACATCATCGAGTTACTCGAACTCGGTGGGCGCTACTTCACAGCACCAGACTACGATCCTAACGAACTAGAGAATGAGTTCTCGTCACTAGAGTATGATCCACCACTAGATGACGATTGGAGACTAGTTTAAATGGGTAAAGAATTTACTAATCGACAGCGTAGCGTACAATACACGACCAAAGGCCGCCCTGTTCTTGCACTGGAGTTTGACGTGTTTTCAGATGGTGCTGTTTCTATGTGGGCTCATACTCGTCACGAGATTCCATTCAAGGAAATGTATGACGCCTTTGTAGCAATTCAGCAGCATATTACCAGCTTTATTGCAGACGCTGGGATGTGTCCCTTTAATCCATCCTTACACGCAGACGCGCACTCACAGATGAGTAATTAATTATGCCTTATAGTATAACGAATCCAGACAGCTTAATAGACATGGGTAACGTAGAGAAGTATGATTACAAGTACGCTTACCCTGAAGGTATGAACCTCAAGCCAGGCGAAGAACTACATCAACGCTTGCTCTCACGCTTACTTCGCTACGGGTGGGAAGCAGCTAAGGTTCAGTCCTCACGTCGTCCTGCATGGGATGAGATAAACAAGACACTCACAGCATACATCTCTTTATCTGATAAGGAAATGTTACTTAAGAAGAAAGACCAACGCAAGCCCGTTAGCATAGTATTCCCCTACAGTTACGCCATACTCGAAACATTAGTATCATATCTTGTAGCTGCATTCTTTCCTAATCCAATGTTCCGCTACGAAGGTGCTTCACCTGAGGACGTAGCAGGTGCTATCCTAATGGAGAAGGTAATTGACTTACAGTGTGCCCGTAACAAAGTAGCACTCAACCTCCATACTATGTTTCGTGACGCATGTGCATACGGATTCGGTGCAGTTGCTCCATACTGGCTTACACGCTATGGCAAGAAGCGCACACGTGAAGCTGCAGGATTCTACGATGGTGATGGTAACTTCACAGAAACTAACTCAGTACGCGGCCTACGCGAGAACGTAATCATCTTTGAGGGCAATGCTGTCACCAATATCGACCCCTACAACTATCTACCTGATCCAAACTACTCCATTCACGACGTACAGAAGGGTGAGTATGTAGGCTGGCTAGATCGTTCCAACTACATGGACTTACTTAGTGAGGAGCAAGATGATCCTACACTGTTTAATGTCCGTTATTTACGCCATACTGCTAATAAGTCTAGTGGTATTCTGGGCACTGATTCACGCACTTCTCGCACTCGCTCACTGCGTGGAGACGCTACCTCTTTCGACCGCAACATTTCGTTACCTGTCGATCAGTTTCATGTGTACGTTAAACTTATTCCTAGTTTGTGGAAGCTGGGTCCGTCAGACATTCCTGAGAAGTGGCTTTTTACTGTTGCTAATGACGCTATCATTATACGTGCAAATCCTCTCGACCTCGATCACGACATGTTTCCAGTTGGTATATGCGCTCCTGATTTCGATGGCTACTCGCCAGTAGCATACTCACGCCTCGAAATACTCGGCGGCATGCAAACAGTAATCGACTGGCTCTTCAATTCACACATAGCGAACGTCCGCAAAGCAATCAACGATGTACTCATTGTTGATCCTTATCTCCTCAACATCGAAGATTTACGTGATCCAGAACCAGGTGGCCTTGTACGCTTACGTCGTCCTGCCTGGGGCCGTGGTGTTGAAAATGCCGTTAAACAACTCGCTGTCACCGACATCACTCGCACGAACCTACAAGATGTTGCTTTCATCGTCGAGTACATGCAGACAATGACTGGCACTGATAATGCTGTTATGGGCAACTTACGTAAAGGCGGACCTGAACGACTCTCAGCACGTGAGTTTCAAGGTACAGCTCAAGGTGCAGTTAACCGACTCGAACGTATCGCCAAGATAGTGGGCCTTCAAGTAATGCAAGACATCGGATACATGTTCGCTTATCATACACAGCAATTCATGTCTCAAGATGTTTACGTGAAGTCAGTAGGTGATTGGCCCGACTCAGTTCAACGCCAATTCAACATTCAGGACCAACGTATTAAGGTATCACCTATAGACATGCTAGTGGACTACGATCTCATAGTGCGAGACGGCAGCATTCCTGGCGGCAATTTCAGCGATGTATGGACGCAACTCTTCCAGACTATCGGCTC
>Ga0310890_10000007_pt1 | contig 49459 bp, 75 predicted proteins | sample T20D3metaG_FD_203751 | JGI IMG/M metagenome (GOLD analysis project Ga0310890, IMG submission 203751) | Lab incubated soil microbial communities from West Virginia University Organic Research Farm, Morgantown, WV, United States - T20D3 | ecosystem: Environmental > Terrestrial > Soil >... | reverse complement strand
TACTTTACCAGTCTGCATTATATAGAACCCACGATAATCATAATCAGAGTCTTTGGAATTAAATCCATACATATGTGATCCACTCAACATAATTAGTTGTGGAAGTCCACCAACAGATGATACTCTATCTTTGATCACTCCTATCATTTTAATATGGTTTACTACATCGCTCATGGTTTAATACCTGTTAATTCTTCCCAATGCTTCTGACATACATAAATACCAAAATATCTTATAGTTCCTATATTTTCACACAACGGACATGTAACACTTCTAGTCATTTATATAGCCTATATATATATTTCAGTTCTTGGTCATTCCATTCAACGTAATCTTCATTCATATCTGGTCGACGAAAGAAACAAAACACATATTCTGCCAACAATCATAGCAAACAGAAACATCTAATTGAATCACTTCAACTGGTCGTTTTTTGCACATTGTACATTTAAACTCCTGTTTTTGATTTGTCCTTTTCTTTTGTGTTTGATTCATCTTTATTATTGTCTACCTTTCTTCTGCGTTTGTTTTTGAACCAGTCTGATTTATCTTTGAATACATCACGTACTGCTTCCACAGTATCTTTCATTTCATCGTCTGGATCTACTTGTCCCATAGCAACTTTTGGAAATTTGATTTGTTTGAATCCTCTTTGTTTGCATCTATCATACATTGTTTTTAAATCTAAACCTTCATATTCTCTTACTATTTGGTTTTTGAATCCTAAACGTTCTATTTTATCAATCTCTTTCCTTAGTAGTTCGTTGTTATCTGTATATTCTTCATAACAGAAATGTAAATATGTTTTATATTTGTGGTCTACTTTGGTGAACCATTCGGTAATTAAATCCAAGTCCTGAACATCTTTAACTTCTACATCAATATTACGTTCTTTTAGTTCTGCTTGTAATAGTTGACTCGCTAAAGAACCGTCTTGGAAAACGTAAACTTTAGTCATGGTGTTATTTAGGTAGTACCTGTTTATAAATATTACGAATATCCTTGGCAGTTAGTGGTTTTGGGTCATAATACAGATATTTGAATCCATGATCCTTCTTTAAGTTGTGATATGTGTTCCATATCCACATCATTTCTTGATTATATGGGTCTCCGGGATTGCTTGATTCGTATTTACCTGTGGTATCTGCTGATGTTATATTATGTTTGGTGTAGTATCCTTCTTTAGTGTCATTATCATCAGGTAGTTTCGGTGTTGCTAGTCTATCTTGTGGTTTAAATGACATTTTATCACTACGACTGAATACTGAACCATTCTGATTTGTCTGCTGTTCTGTGAGCACGACCCCAATATATGTTATAGCCTATTTCTGCTCTACTCATACCTGTTAGGTCGATTGTCTTGATTTTCTCTGGTTTATCTGTCTTTACTTTGAGGTTCTTTGGTACTGTTGGATCTTTTACACCTCTACGTTTCATTTCTTGTATAAAGAATTCTTGTGGTGTTTGGTGCTTTACATAGATTACATTATCACATATTGTTTCTATTGCTTGGCTTAGTTTGTTACCTCTGAGTAGATTTGCTGCCTTGTAGAACAAATCACCTGCAAATATGTCTCGTTCTTCGTCACCTACTATTGGTTTATTGAATTCTAGTTTGCATTCTGGACATACTATCTGTAATTGGTTGTCTTTATCTAGTAATTTTACTGTGGTTTTATCACCTATCTGTTCACGTGTAGTTTCTCTTTTTATTGGTACTTTGATAACAACTGGTATGGTTTTGATTACTTCACCATCTTTATTTGTTATTTGTTCCTTGTCTAATCTATAAATGAATTCACCTGTTTGTATGAAATCAACTTCACCGGTTCCGTGATTTCCATATGACCAGTGTTTGTCCATACCTTTCTTCATCCATCCTAGTGCTGTATCTCTGTTCTTTTCATCTTGAACGTTCTCTAGTATTGATATAATTTCTTCTGCCCCGATTAGGCTTGTTTCCCATAACGGAACCATACGTTCGTCATGGTATGACTGGAATAATTTTAATGCTTCTTTATCTAATTTTGGTTCTAACTTGAATACATAGACCTGTTTTGCCACATCTCTAAGATATTTGCTTATTGTGTCATACTTTTCGGCCATTGTGTTGATATAATCATAAGTATCTGATTTACCCCATAGTTGTTTTGGTGGAATAATGGTTGATTTCTTGTTTGCTTGTTCTTGTGACATGACACCACGTTCTTCTGCTTTGGTCTCATAGTTGGTTGATTGGTGATTAATTGTTGCTTTTTGTTGTGAGAATAGTTTCTTGCGTACATCATGATATTGTTGCTGTTCTGCTGCTGATAGTTTGTTATATTGTGTATCGGTGAGGTCGTATTTCGCTATCTGAGGTATAGTATCTGTGGAAGATGTCCTTAAATCATCAAAAGTATGTTCACCTACAGTCCTATTTAGATTTTCTAAATTTTCAGAGGTTCTAACATGCGAACCTGCGAACTTTTTATCAGTCCATAGTGGATTGGTTTGACTCAGTACCTTTGAAATATAGTCTAAATAGTCATCAGTACATCCTCTTCTATTCGCTTCATATCTAATCTTTGTAGATATTTTATCTTCCGGATAACCTAACTGCTCTAAACGTTTGGCAGCATCAATGATTCTCTTTCTTGATGTATTGTTTGCTCTAAGCGAATCATCAACTGCCTTATTAAAAACTTCATCTTCTATATCTTTAGAAATAATTTCGTCTTGGTCTTGAATTTGCAATACAGACTGCTTGGAAAATTCATATATAGGAAGTAGGTACACTTACCTATATTATAAATAGGTACTATTTAAACTAATACCTTTTCTCCTGTGTTGGAACAGTGGTTTTACATTGAACCATCATTCTTATCTCTGTTGCTGTGTAATATGGTTGCCTTTCTACTGGTATATATACTTCACGTTTTTGTTTTCTTGGTGTAACTCTTAGTTTCATACCACATTCGTCACAATTGAACATATCCAATGGGAATTTTTTCTCACATATTGTGCAGTAATGGTTTTTTGAGTAATCTACTCTTGGCATATATGATATAATACATATCCCTATTATAAATGTTTGGTTTTAATCTCTATAATTATTGTCTGGATCTTCTGCTTCAAACACTATGAATGTTATGAATTCATCTTCTTTATGGGTCCTTAGATGATTTTTTAAACTAACCATATCATATTTAATATCGTAGTTAGGATCTTCTTTTGGCCACACACTCATTGCATTGTCTACACATAATGGACATCTAGTTTTAGTCATTTGAATAGGTGTACTGGTTTCATGTCTTTGGCTTTTGACCATCCCTTATCAACATATTCAAATGTATTCTTACCTACTGAAACACCTGATAAATCTAATTCCTGTTCGTTTATCAAACGTCTAGACCAATCCATATCTGTCCATAAACTCGATTCGTCTTGACCAGAAACAGAATCTATTAACTTTAACACTTCTGTTTTATTCATAGGTTTATCATCTGGGAATCCTTTCATGCGTTCTGGATATTTCTTACCATTGATGTGTTTGCTGTTAACATCTCTCCAATGTGTTTCTAATGGTTTAAGTTTTTTTAGTAACGCTCTCTTTTCTTCCTTGGTTTCGGAATTCTGTATTCTATTAAAATATTCATACATGAGTTCTTCAATCTGAGTCATGGTATGTGTGTCTTTCATTATATATCATAACCAATATAGTTTTAAACATCTATTAAATGTTTCGATTTAAAATCCTAGGCGAACATTGGCAACAGTAACATAGCGATCTGCCTGACTGATCTACCAGTCCTGACGGACTAGGTGGGATTCGAACCCACGACCTCTCTTTCCAAGCAAGAAGTAACTGCACGCCACAGCACTAGGACCATTAACTTTATAGTTAGGCAAACATTGATAAACGGTGTTTTCAAAATGCTAGAAGTAACCGTAAATCACAGCACTAACGCATATAGTTAGTTATTACCCATATTTAAGTATTGAGTTGGAGTTATTGCTCTGATTTCTTGGAGTACTGTGTCTCTGTTCTTTTCAAAGTATGGAATGTATTTGAGTATTGCTTCTGACCATCCTGCTATTGTTAATACTCTTCTATCGTTCTCTGGTACCTGTGTGGTTCCATATCCATCCAAGTCAAATGAATATAGATATGCGTTTGGATTTACTGTTCTTTTGTATTCTTCCCATTGTCTGAATACAGAATATCCATCATTATATATTCTATCTCCACTATCATAGCACTGCATATCTGAGAACAGAAATATTCTATCTACTTTGATATTATTGCTTACTAGATAATTCATTGCTATGTGTGCGTTAGTTGACATTCCTACATATTTGTTTTTAATCTTCTGTGTTCTACCTAGTATTGAATCATTTTGTGAAAAGTTCAATCTAGCAAAGTCCGTACCAAACACACCTACTATACTGTCAGGTGATATAATTGTAGCGATTGCTGATAATACTGCACCGATTTCTATCATTTCAACTTCTGATTTTGAAGATACTGCTGAATGCATTGAACCGGAATTATCACTGAATACTGCTGTTGTACCATCCAATATTGGTAGGTTGTTAATAGATAACATCATTGAAGTATCTAATGCAGTTAATAGTCTACCTGATTTTGGATTGTCGTTTCCTTCTATTGCTTTGTATGCTGAGAAGAATCTGAATGGAAATTGTTTAGAGTTCTGTATTACTTTTGGGTCCACTAATTTCTGTATAACATAATCAAATGTTTCGTTACTACAATCATTATCTAATAGGTTTCGTAGGTTTCTAAGTATGGCCATTATAGGCATTTTCTTTGCTGCTCTCTCCCAGTTTTCCTTGGTAGAACCCTCACTGGATATCAATACTTCCCAAGTATCAGCAGATGTTAATTCATCCTTTGCAATTTTTCTATACAGTTCTTTGTTATCGTTAGTTGGTTTTGGATGTACTAGTCTGATAACATCTTTCATAGTTACAGCACTGTTGTTACGGTCATATTTAGAAAATCCATATTCATTGAACTTTGTGAATGCTATTTGTAATCCTTTTTGTAATGAGTGTGGTAACATTGTGCGTTGTTTTTCATCTCCAATTGGTCCAATCTCTGACTCTATGAATGCAATAACTTCTGCTAATTCATCAGGTCTTTGAATTATTGATGATGTATACTGTTTTACATACTGTCTAGCATCTTTAGATAGTGATGCTAACCCTAACAGTACAACTGGAATGGATCTAAGATGTAAAATGTTTCTAGCATAAGCACCTAATTGTAATAGAAATTCTGGTTCCTTTGTAGAAACAATCTTTATCAGTTCTTTAATTCGATTAAACTCTGCATCAATATCGCCATAGAATTTTGGTTCCTTGACAAGACAAGTTCCTACACGTGCATATAACTCATGTTGTGGTGTTAAGTGGTTAAATGCTGGACCACCTTCATAGTTTACTGTCTCTGTGACGTTTGATTTTGCCTGTTGGTTAAAACGCATACACTATAGTAATATGGTCAGGAATATAAGTTTTTTGGTTTGCCGTAATTTCTGTTATAAGAGTTCCATACATGCACTGGGTCTCGTTTATCATTACCGCACACTACACAATAGGTTTCTTTGTTTGCCCGCCACGCTACTCTATTACCACATTTACGACATTCCATCTTCCAACAAGTGAGACATTTTGGATATATCTCTTTGTTATATTCTCTACCGCATTCCATACACATGAAATGTTGTTGTCTATAGTTATATTTTCGCATTTCTGCATTCCATTCTGCTTCATCGAATGCTTTACCGGTACTGTAAAATTTGCCGTCTTTGGTTCCCTTCTGCATACATCTATGGACACTAAAATCTTCTTCGAATACTGTGCGTTTACCGTCTGTATATACTGGGTCACCTTGCTCATTCTTCCATTTGATTTTTATACCACAGTGGTTGCAATGTTCAAAACAACCGAACTGATGACAAGTGGGACATTCTATACGGTTTCTGTATTGTTTCTTTTTGTTATATAATTCCTTTTCTAACATTAATCGTACATCTCTCGACAATGTTGTATATGACTTTTGAAACACGTTCTGCAATACCAACCAGTTTTATTAGTTTCACCATATCTATGAGGTATGTCAGCAGCGAAAACATTACAAATTATACAATATACTTGAACACCATCATCCTTAACTTTCATAATTGATTCCTACCCATATAATACCCTGTAACGAAACCAAATATTGATGCAGTTATTATATCTACATTGTATTCTTTTTTCCATTGTTCATCTATTACTTTGATTATAGCCTTGCGTGCGATATCAGATAGTCTGAAATCCTTTGGTATCAATTCTCCATCTTTTAATGACATAAGATGATATTCTAATACTTCTGCTGGACTGGAACTGACTAATTTTTCTGGAAATGTTTTATTCATGAATTTCATCCTCCCACATCTTTTTATTAAATTGGTTTTTGAGGTAGAACCAACATTTATCGCAATATGTTTTTAGATTCTTTGATGCTTCGAATTCTCCACAATGCCAACACATACCTTTTGGTGTTTGTTTTATATGTTTATATTTTCTTGGTACTAATTGCTCAAGTCTTGTGGTTTTCCTTGGACCGGTAATGGTTTTTGCGTCAAATATATAATCTTCGTCTGTCATTTCTTATATCCTTTTCCTGTTATCTTTTTACCACAGAATGGACAGAATTTTATTGTTGCCATCTCGTTATCTTCTGTACCTGCTAGCCATATTCTATATTCATAGTAATGTGGTAATTCATCAAGACACCAATAATTTTGTATACCACATTTCTTACTTGCATTATCAAATTCTTCACAACAGAATTCTTTCATTTACTTATCCTCCAAAAGAGATTTCAATTCTTTCTCAATATCCGCATTAACATATCCTTCATAGGGAGTCGTTGAGTTGAAATAATATTCTATCTTTTCATGGATTTTGAATAATAATCTAGCATAGTTTTTGATATAGGTTATTTTATCCTTTTCATTGGAATATGACAAGAGGTGTTTAAGTAATTCCCGTTCAGATTTTAAATCCATTCCGCAATCTTCAACAGGACATTTGATTTTCATTTATTCCACTCCAATAGACTCATATCTATACTACATCTCTGTTCCATCATTTTTAAGTATTCCTGTTGTAATTTATTGATACATCTTGTCTTTTGTTCTGATTCAAGAATTATATCTGATTGTGGTTTTAAATAATGGAAAAGTCTGTCTATTGTATGAGGTATTTTCTCATCGGTCTGTTTAAAATCTTGTATGATCTTCCATGCTTCACCACTTACTCTTATGATATGTTGTTTGTGTGTTCTTGGGTTGATTTTTCTTCCCATTGGAGTTGTTGCAATAATGTACCATATAAATGTTTGCCCGATTGTTGTAACTGTTACAGAAATAATTTTGGAGACCCCCCGATACAAAAAAATATCGGATTGAATAAACGATACACTACCATATCGTCACGTAGGTGATGCATTACGATGCATCGACTTAATGTGGGTAGTGTACCGTACCCGACTAATATAAACATATTGAAAAACAAACAGGTGTACAAACAATTCCTGTAACTGTTACAGAAAAAATAAAAAATTAGGGAAAACGAAGGTCTACTATAGATCGTATACAGAACTTCTGACCTTTCTTGATTCTTTCTATTGTTTTGTTGAATGTCTTACCATGTTTCAGGTTCTGGAATCTAAAATGCACAAGTTCATGTATCAATGTATCTCTGTATTCTGTAAATGTGTATTTGTGAAACTGGTGAACTTTTAGGTCTATTAACATTGTGTTGCTTCTCAGATGTGCACAACCTAATCTTTGAACACTGTTGGTTTTATTCGCTCCTGTATACCATCTGAACTGTTCTTGAGTCCAACATACTCTGGGTTCCTGTAAACATGGGATTCCTATCTGATAGCATCTTTCCCTAAGTTCTTTTTCAAGTCGCTTCTTAATTGGTTTCTGTTTTTTCAATACCATACCTATAGTATAATATTATACTAAATATAAATCTATCGCTCGCCAATTTTTTTCGTTTTAGCGATTTACAAAAGTTAGAAAAAAAGTGGTAGGGTTCCTTAGGATTCACGCTTATCCCTACCATTTCATGCTACCCCGCATGTAGGATATGTGCTCATCTTTGGTGCTTATCCACGATATCGGGAGTTCATCCATAATCATCGCACATTGCAAGTCTGGTTGCGTCTGGCTATCAACTAGTTCCTGTGAAGATGCCCACTCGTCAAGCCCCGCCATGACACCTCTGTTCCTAGTTCAAAGTAGGAACAATGTTATATACATTATATCCCTAATTTATATATTATGTTTTTGAATTCTTTTATTGGTACTTTCATTAAAGCACTGTCATATTGGTCATTTTTTAGTGTGTGGTTTGCTATCTGTACTATAACTTGGTCTTGCTGTACGCTTATTCTAAACAGGTTGTTTACATACCTGTTTGATTCTCTGTAATTATATACGTCGTTTGTCATTTCTTATGTGCACGGTCCCAACAATCTGTACAATAAACCTGTATATTACATCCATTATAACCATATCCTAATACTTTATCACATTTGCTACATGATACTGGGTCTGTCATTTAACTTGTTTGCAACCATCCCATAAAACATTTACCACAAATATAAGATTCATGTTTATCATTAGTGTAAGATCTATCATACATTTTTACTAACCATCTACTAGCGTTTTCATTACCACATATATCACATTTTACTTCATTCAATAATATTTCAACTCTTTCTCCCAGTATTTTGATTTCTTATTGTTGGGTTTGGTTCTAACTTTCTTGCGACATTCATCACAGAATATCATAAACTTGGGTTTCAACATATCACATGATGAACAGAAATTATATTTAGAGTAGTCAATATGGCCACGTCTATTACCATTTTTTATGTATATTCCATTAACATATGTTCCTTTCTTTGCTTGAATTAAATCTAATAGGTTGATTGGTCTTTGGTATAGTAATGGTACTTTGTATTTTTTTCTCTTTGGTGGTTGTATTAGGTCTATTAATTTCATGTAGTATAATTTCCTTCCAGATTACTTATTTTCCAACCCCTCTTACCTTCAAAATGTGATTCATGTCTAACACATACATTAACATTGATTCCATATTTTTCATTACTTGCTATTGAAAATGCAATCCTATCACATTCTTTATTATCGCATTTAATCCAATCTGTTTTTATCATTTTTTATTATCCTTTTTCCTTTCAAAATAAATGAATGTAGGAGTAAACACTAAACCCCAAACAATAAATGCTAATACTATAATCGATTCAGAGTTCATTTATTTTTTTCCTTTCTATTGTATAAATAATCACAACTCCAACATGTATCACCATTCATCAATATATCTGTTAATATACGACCGCATTTTTTACAAGATTTCATTTCTTAGATTTCCAGTAACAGACACAGCATATGTTTTTACCATCAGTGAGTTCTTTAGACATTAGTAGTGCGTGCTCCCTGTTATTACAAATTTCACAAGAGTATCCATATTCCAATTTTATTTTCTCTCATACATATGATTCTTACCCATCCAATTGGTATCATGATAGAATGCAGAGTTAGTTATTCTTACACTTCTTTGTTGTGATGAAAGTCTTGCAAGTGACATGTAGTGGTTAAATGTTTTTCTTCTATCTATGCATTCTTGGCATGTCTTTGAGTCATGTTCCGGTGCCCCATTCTTAGTAAGGTACCATAAATAACCTCTATTACTGTTGTGACCTTGAAGTATTCTGTCTACTATTTCCCATTTCTTTAGTGCTGCTAGTGCTCTTGATATAACCATCTTCATATCCCACTCTTTAGGTTCTATCATTTTCTTTTCTAGCATATATTCTAATATTTCTCTACTTGTACACGGGCGATTCATTTCTTCCATTGCTTGTTGAACGGTATCTTGTTTTACCATAACTATTGTACACCTGTGGGGTTATATATACCTATCATTTCTCTTGTACCTTCTCAAAGAATAACATATAGAATAACTTGGTGAATATATTAGTAGGTCTTCTTCCTTCATGTTTTGGTTCTTCCTTAGGTAGGTATGAAGTACTCTTGAATGGTGGTATTGGTGCTAATCTTCCTATAATATTATATTTATAAATGTCATTGGGTATGGGTGTATTAGGTATAGACCCTAATCTTTCTCTTGTTGTTTCTTGTCTTACTTTCCAGAACTGTATTAGAATACGTTTCAATCTTTCTACACATGGTTTACATAGTGTTTTTGTTCCTACGTCAGTTGATCTTAAATGAAATGGTATCTCGTAACTATTATCTAATAATTTTTTACATCTATCACATTGTCTAATCTGCATTATCAACACTCCAAAAACGATCTAGGTAAACCTTTAATAATTTATGACAATCTATGCATAAAATAGGGTGTTCTGGTTTGTTAGAGACTGGTTGTATTTCTACTAATTCATAATCATTTCCATAATATTGACATTGTTTCCCACATCTATCACATAGGTTTACTATTGTCATTCAATCAATGACCTCGAACTTAAGTCCGTAATCTCTGTAACATAATTCGCACAGCAAATCGGAGTTGGGAAACTGATTCCTACAGGATTTGATACGCTCCCGTTCTGGTTTATGCAGATATTTTTTACGCCGTTTGGCTTGTCCGATTCTTCCCTTTTCAATAACAATATAGTCAATGCTTCTAAAGATACCGACTTGTTGGTATACTGGTATCCGTATCGCAAGTATACCCCGGTTCTGATAAGACTTGACTGCTCCTCGTTCGACTGCATATCCGACTGCTTTACTTTTACGTGACCATCCTTTTGCTTTCTTTGGCATTTCATTTCTGCTCTCTCATGTTATCAAGTTGTTTGAATGTTAGTTGTAACCCACAGTTTGTACAAAAATAATAAGTTCCTTGTCCAGTGTCATATTTACTTGGACTGTGTTTCTCTTCTGAGCACATACATGCGTATATTCCACCTTTAGGTTTATCGAATGTCATATGAATTCTATTGGCCCAGTCCTATTTATATATTGACACCCAGAGTCTTTGCATACATGACACTTACAGAATGGTATACTTCTTGCGGGAGTCATCTTGTTAGAAACATCTCATTTACATTCCACCCATCTGGATTACTTATGCGATCTATATGATACCCTTGTCTTACTAACCATCCAATTGTTTGTTCATATCCTTCACATGGAAATACTCTTACAACTGCTGTTTTTCCATCACTATAGTATAGACATTTAAGTTCCGGTGGTTTATTTGGAACAATATTACCATTGGTATCTATCTCTCCGTTTGCCAAGTTCCATCCAACTCCAAGAAGAAATGCTATTGATATGACTATTATTGCTGCGACTGCTATGAATAATGCTATGACTATTATTGCGGGTAATATCTCGTCTATCATTGTTCGAATCCCTGTAATCCTAATTGATACCATATCTCATTACCTATTGTATTATTATCTAGTTTCTTTCTACCTACCAAGTCTTTCATTTCTATTCTCACTGTGTAGATTCCTTTGGTGAGATGTCCTCTATCTCTATTTTTATCCCTAGCGATTTGCCGTGTTGTGTTATGACCTTTAAATCCGTGAACTTCAAAGGCGATTTTCTTTGTATCTCCTGTTCTAGCGTTAGTCCAAAATGCAAGAATATCGACTGTAAAATTTCTCTTACCAATCTCTGTTTCTGTAACCCCAGTACTGATTTCATAGTCTACAATAAACCCCATATCACTAGCGATACCGTGCAGTCGTTGTTTTGCACGGATATGCTGTTCGCTTTCATTACCTGTTGTCGCAATGCTCATTCTCCATATTCCTTTTCGAATGCTTGTTTTGAGTCTTTTGGTATTTGGAAATATACTGCTATGCTTTCATCATTTACTGCCATTGTATATTGTGAACCATGTATTCTACCTCCATATTCTGCTACCAAGTTAGCAAGTTTTTCGTATTGTTCTTGGATGGTGACACCTTCACCGGAACTAATAGATTCATACCATGATAAAATCCTTACGGATTCAAAAGTTGATCGTTGTACTTTACCGACCATTACTTTTGAACCTCCGATTTTAATGACTCCATAAATTCTATTGCTTTTTGTCGCATTTCTTCGAATGATATATATCCCTTTATGTATTGTTGGTGAAATGTTGTTAACATTGATTCTTCATATACACCTATTTTGGTAACCATATCAGTTGCATAACCTGCACCTTTTGTAAACCCTGTCATTCTACAAAATAGTCCAACTAGACAATATTTATTTTGGTATTTGTATTTGTTTATCATTGTTATATCTTCTTCTTTCATGTCTTGGAATATCTGTATGGCTTTGTCTATATAGGATTCTTTTGATATGGTTGGTTCTATGTTTTGTTCTAAGTGACGTTCTAGTATATTAGATATGTGGTTCCTCTCCTGCTATTTCCTTACCTGTTTTGAATGAAAGTTCTTTCACTAATGCTTTGATTGCTTCTCCGTCTTTTTCTACTTGTATTTTCAATGCTTCTACATCACTCTTTAATGCTTCTAGTACTAGTTCTGATTCTACTGGTTTGATTTCTTTCTTGGCCCACTTCTTTGGGAATCCTTTTGGTTTGTTTGGGTCTTTCTTCCAAGGTGCTTTAGGACATTCATGTTTGTTACCGTCTTGTTCGTATGCTACCTTTGCATCAGGGTCATAGTCTATGTCTAAATCACACCATTTACAATTCATTTGTTTCATTTCTGTCAATCTTTTTTACACCTACTCACTATTTGGTAATGTTCTGCATCTACTTTATTCCATTTTTGATCAGCATCAGTATAATATTCCATGTCTGCAAAGTATAGATCCTTGTTTCTAAGATTTAGAGACAGCATACAATAACCATTTGATGTGTTCAAATTTATTTCGTTATTTGATATAACTACACTCATTTCTTCTATAGGTTCTACATATTGTGGTTCAATAGTACGTTTGTCTTTAACATTTATTTTTATTTGTGTCATTTTTAGCATTGCTCCAGCAATTCATATGTGTATCTGAATCCATTATGTAGTTTTGCATATTTGTTGTAGTATTTATTAGGTTCGAAATAAATATGTCCCACATCTAAATCTATCTCCAACAAAACAACATCATCAAATGTTTTCAATACAACTCTGTTGTCTCTTAAAATCAATTTTGGTCTTGGTTTACAACTTGTAGTATTGCATCGTTCATCTTGTACTTCTATTGATGTCATTTCTTTATTACCTCCACAGGTGCTAATGGTATTTTCTTTCCATCTGCTACAGTACGTGCTCCACCATATAAGTCGAATGCTTCTGTTATTGCAGTTGCCATATTGTTTGCATGAACATGTACTGTTATCCTTATACCTTTTGCTGTGTCTTCTAGTTTCAAGTCATGTGTATATACTGTTGGTATTTCTGCTGACATTATTCATCCACTACCTTTTTACCTTCACGTAAACCTTGTCTGCGACCAAATTCTTTGATATCTTTCAACCATTGTCCATAGCATTTTGTGTGGAATACTGTTATATTAAAGTCTGGTTTCATATCCTTTACCACTAACTCCAATCTCTCATCACAGAATCTACATTTCTCACTGATGTGTTCAACCCTTGTAATATATTCTGCTTCATTATTCTTTTTCAATCCTTTCCAACACCTTATGAGTTTTCTTTCCTAATTTGTCGAGGTCCCTGCCTAACTTTTTGCTTTGATTTAACAGTGTATCTACTCTACCTATAAGGTAAATTTGTTTTTCAAAAACATTCATTCTCATTTTACCTTGTCACCCACTTTTGATAGTAGATACATTATCGCTTCGTTTGCACTTGGCTTCACTATTAAACCTTTTCGATATGCTTTCATCTTAAAATCGTTTAGCACATCTCTGGTCTCTTCATGAATTTGTACTTGAGTTTTCGGTACTATCATTGTACCTGTAATACTATATGTAAGGTTATATAAATGTTTGGGTTACATAGGGTTGTGGCATTCACAATGACATTCTTCGTCAGTGTGCTTACAACATACTGAGTTTGTGCAACCATCATCCACGTAACAATCACACATAGGACATTCTATATGGTCACTCATTTTGCTAGTTTCTCAATCCAATAGTTCTTATAATTATTCCAACATGACTCTACCCACTGAGTCCATAATATGAATGATTGTAGATATTTATCTGTCATGTCCAAACTCTAAACCCATAAGTATTATACTTCCATCCTAATACATGACTAACAAAAGCATCATATATAGTATATGGAATAAAACAAATTGAACAAAGCAATACTATTATGAAATTAATTAACGGGTTCATTTTCAAACTCATTTCCCTCACAACAGTAATTAGAATCTGATTTTGCTTTCCATGCTTTAGGATCTCTTGTAGTTTGACAAGCATTACAAATGTGTTTTGTACTGTCTTTTATTACTTCTTGATCACATTCATTGCATTTGATTATAGTGGTCATAGCAAATACAACTTGACATTCTTCTGTGCTATTTTTCCTTCGTTGTTATCTCTTAACCAGAATTGCGACCATGTATCGAAATCTGCTTTATTAAAGAATACACTAGGAACTGTAGGAGTTATATTTAATACTGTTACAAATCCATTGCCATCTTTATAATCTAATTCTGCTTTGATATTTACTGTTGAACTACTAGCGTCTTTGAATGTATATCTCCATCCATACCATTTGCCGACTTCTAGTTTCTTGGGCAGTGATTTCTCTACTGAACCACCATTTGTACCATGAACTGTTTCATAAGAGAATCCAACTTTCTGTTCTGCTATAGAATAATGAATACCTAATCCCCCCTGTGCTTTTGAATCGGGAGCATTAGAGTCTACTTCATCTCTATACTGATGTCTTGATCTAACTTTAATACTATAATTTCTTACTAATGAATCTAATATAGAGAATTCACCTTCTAGTATACCGTTGTAGTTACATGCACAGATATACATACGTCTGTTTCCTTTCTCTGCTGGTTCGATATTAAACTGGCCATTGCCTAAGCAGTTAATACCTCCACCACCAGATGCATTTACTGTGAATCCAAATCCATTTGCGTTAACATTTCCTTCTCTGTCTTTAACGAATCGCTTTACTCCATTGTTCATCTTGCCTTGAACGTTGCTGTCATAAACTAATCCTGCTGGACTAGGTGTTGGGGTCGGAGTTGGTGTAGGAGTTGGAGTTACGGAACCTACTGTAACCTTCAAGGTTTTGGATACTGTTTGATGGCCATCGGTTGCAGTTACAGTGAAATTATATACACCGTTTTGCTGTGGTGTGAAATTTAGAGTTTGATTATCAAGTGTTACGGTATAAAGAACCTGTTGGTCACATCCCCATGTTATGTTTGTTGCTCCTTGTATAACTGATTGAACATGTAGGGGTACACCAATAGTTCCTTGCGTTTCTGATACTATATTAATAGATACAGTCATTACCTTAACACCTTTCCTGTTGAATCATAGAAATGATAAGAACTAGTTCCATCTGGTTTGATTATATATTCTAGGTATCCGTAGTGAGTATTATCGCACCAAGGAAATGCTGTACTTGTTCCACATTCATAGTGGTTTCTTCCACCGGCTCCACTGGTCTTATACATACCATCTACACTTGTACTTAATACGTGGTTATGTGCTGCATCATTTACAAACTTTACACCTGTTGGTATCTTTGCTTTAAGTGAATTGCATAATGTGATAACATCTTTTGCTGCTTCATCTTCATTTGCTGGGTGATGTGCGTTTGGTGGTGTTGCACATGGTTTATGAGTTAATAGATGGACTTCTTTGATACCTACCATGAATTTAGGATTCATTACTAGTTGCTGTGCTTGTCCTAATTCAACGTCTAGGTTACCATTTGTATTTATGCCTAAGAATAGTACACCGTTTAATTTAAAGTAAAATGGATTGCTACAATATGCTAGTGTTTCTTTTTCTAATGATGCCGAACCATCTTCATTTGCACTTTCATGGTTACCGGGTACACATGTCATTCTAAGTGTTCCATAAGTTGATTTGAACCAATTAAGATTAGAGTCATATCCTAAGTCACCTGCTACTACTACTGCGTCTGCATTCTTTGATTTGATAGTATTGAATACTGCTTTGCCTCCTGTGCTGTCATCTACATCTCCTACTACTATGACTTTCTTATCAGTTCCTGTTGGTTCTGGTGTTGGAATGGGTGTAGGTTCTGGAACTGGTGGAGTTTCATTAACTACTGGTGGTTGAGTTTCATTTACAACGGGAGGTTGTGTTTCGTTAACTACTGGTGGGATTGGTATTGGTATAGGGTTAGGTATTGTATCATTATCTACTGTGTTGTTTATAATTGGAGGTGGTGTAACTGGTACGGTTAGATTACCATCTGTAGGTCTAATTAAAATAGAAAATGTTTTATTATTATAGTTTATAATAGTACCGTTTATCAGTGGATCTTGATTATTATTTGTGTTAGGACCTAATAGACCTACCTGACCTGCTACTGCTATAACTCCAATAAATGCTACAATGGATATAACAGACGTTAGTGCTATAGTTTTAAATGACAATGTATATTATCTCAGAAAATAATAGTAATGAAGTAATCAATCATTCCCACATATCCATTGCTAATTCTCTATCACTTATGCTCTCATGAACTCCTGCTTCATATTGTTGATATGTTGTATTTACAACAGCATTGGTATCACTATAACCTGCCATGACATAATTGGAAGACGATGTACCAGTATACTCTACTCCAACTCTATCCCCTACTACCATCACATGAGTATTCCCAGAGAAGTCAAAAGTCTTACTTACAAATGATGTTGTGAATGTTGATGGGTCAAATGTTGTGGGTGAATCATATATAACTGAACCTCCACTGGACCATATTTTCATATGAACTGTAGGACTTGCTCCGGGAGTTCCCTGTTTCCGTAATGGTATATCTATTTGTTTTATTATCTTACCATATACTACAGATCCAGAAGAAGACACATGTTCTACTATTCTGGTTCTGTTTTCGAATGTTGTGCTGTCAGATAATGCTCTCTCTTCTACTACTGGCACTTCATAGAATTTAGAAGAACCACCTGAACCTCCACCTCCTGCACCCGCACATGCACTACTGGTTCTATTTTGGTTTATATCGTTTTGAAGTTTAAGTGTACCTTGAATAGTAGTTGTACTTCCCGGTTGATTATCTGGTGGATTTTCAGAATCATCACCAAAACTTTTTGTTGGGTCGATTTCTCTAAGTGATATATTTTTGAATCTATATTGTCCATTATCAAATGCTTTAAACACACATTTCATTTCTACATCTCTGGGAACATCTGGTTTGTATCCATATCCCCTATCAACACAGTCTTGAAAAGACATGTCTGAATCTCCTATAGAATGTATATTATCTCCTTCATTTGTTTCTGGATAAATTGGATGTAGTGAGAAATCACTGGAACTAGATTTGAAACGGAATTGTATATTAGTCCATACACCTATCTGGTCTTCATCTCCATCACAACTTTCACCACCATCTCCCCATCCTCCTTTATCTTCTGTTCTCTTTAACATTACCCAGTTGGTAGGGTCTGCTTCTGGGTCTGGGTTCCACCAACATTCACATACTACTGAATCATCGGTGTTATGTCCAGTACCTTTAGCACCATCTTTTCTATTATATCGAACCCATCCATAACCATACCAGTTATTACTATCTGATACTCTATCTGGGACTAGAGGATGTGACCACGTTCCTGTTTTAGGGTCTGTATCATAGTTAACATGGTACATTTCTTTTCTAAATCTAAATGTTGGTGGGTCTGATTCAAATTGACCATCAACCATGTAAGCAAATCCTTCGCATCCATGACTTTCACCACCTGAATGATGTCCTGTAGGACCAGATAATGCTAGACCATCTCCATCTGATAAGTAAGGAAACTCCCATTCTCCGGTATCTTCATCAATTAATTCACAGTCATCAGTCTCTTTTCCAAGACGTAACATGCCATCTTTTTCATCTTCTCTAAAATTATCGTTTTGGAACCAAGAGAAACCACCTGTTTTACTTGGGTAAAGAAACTTATGGCCCCATTTATCTACTGGCATATTTTATCAGGAAGGATGGAATAATCTATGCATCTCAAGTATATCGTCTTTCATATCTTGATTGAACGTTTGTTCATTTTTGTCGTCTTTATCTCCCCATTGAGAGTGTATATATTTATTTACTATTTGATTTAAACTCTTAATTATCTTTGGATTAACAACTATGATTAATTCATTGTTGCGAACTTGGTCTTCGATTAACCTGAATACCTTCATATTTATGATTTATACCTCTTTAAAGATAAGAAGTTATGCTGTGATAGTAATAGTGTCGTATACATCTCCACCGGTATCTCTGAATTGACATGTTAGAGTTTGTGCATTATTGGATGCTACTATCTCCCATACTCCATTATGTGTTCTATTCTGGAATGCTTGCCAAGAAGGTTGTGAACCCAGTGGATATAAACTACCACCACTATCATGCCCACCGGTACCAGAAAGAACATGTATAATTCCATCCACATCGTTAGAGAAAGGTGTGGTAGCATCTACTACTATCGGAGTTGTTGGGTCATTTGAATTATATATTACTTTCTTGCTACGCTGCCAATTGTGATTGTGTCCAGTACATACTATGTTCACTCCTTTGTTTTGGAAAAGTGTATGTAATGCTTGAACCTGATCGAATTCATTATAATCGTGGTCACTCGAAGCACCGAACCAAGGATGATGCATCACTGCTATACGCCATGTTATTGTATTATCATTTGCAGCAGCAGTTAGTGCATTGTTTATAAAATTCCATTGCGTAGAACCATTATCTATATTAATATTAGTATCACATACTATGAATAGAATGTTCTGGAATTTCTTGGTGAAGAAAGATTGACTATTACCAAAGAATGTTTTGTAATCTGAGTACCCATCATCTTCTTCATGATTACCATATGCAGAAATCATTTTACTTTTGAACGGTGTGAACAAATCAATCCATCCTTCAGTATCACCATATCCATTATCTCCACATCCCACTATGAAATCATAATCCTGATCATTTATTAGTGATATCACATCATCTGTTGCATTCTCTGTACCCCAGTCTCCTGCTACTGCTATCTTATAATTAGTATTGGTTGGAGGTGGATTGCCACCAGTACCACCAGTACCACCACCACCTGTACCAGTTCCACCTTGAGGTATATCGAATTTGTAAGTGAATACTTCATAATCATCTTGTATTTCTGTTGCGTTAGCAGGTACATGGTACCATAACCAAATAGGAAATGACCTTCCAAATCTTAGTTTGCCGAAGTTGGGAGTGCTAGGTGCTGATTCAATACTCTTCCATGTAACGTTTGCAGGTGCTGTGTTTTCATTTGCTATAACCTGTGCATCACCATAAGACCATACAGGAGTAGTAAGAGTAGTGGTTAATCCACCAATACTATCAACTGGTGTACCAGTTCCTTCATTAATTTTTAACCAGTAGTCAGGTGTTGGTGGTGTAGTGTTATCATATAATGCATCTATTTCTGATTGTGATAATGCCTTGTTCTTCCAGAATCTAAAGTCTCTCATGTTGCCTTTAAAGTCAGTTGTAGAGTTACCCAATGTTAGAGTAACACTCTGGTTTATTGCTTCTGTAAAATTAGCAGTTGTTCCACCCACAACTTTATTAACATAGATTTTTACGTTAGCACTTCCTAGAGAATTGTCATAAACACATGTTATAAAATTCCATTTGTTTAGAACTAGAGAATCAGAACTTGAGTTGTTTGAACCGTTGGCAGCACTTTTTGTAGTGAATCTTACTCTACCCACAGTAGGGTTATCAATAAGACATAAGAATCCCTGTGCTGCTCCACCACCATGATTAACAATATCTCTAGTCTGTCCATCCCATCCGGCAGTGGGATATATCCAAAACGAAAATGAGAATTTGGTTAAACTTTGTGACCATAAACTTGCTTGGTTTCCACAATCTACTCGGTCATCAGTACCATCAAAAAATAAGAATGAAGTACCTGTAACTACAGGGTCAAAAGCCCATTTAAACGTTGTATTAGAAGGATGACTCTTACTACTTAACCATACAGACAAATTATCCATGTTTTCACTGGCATGTGTGTTTTTTAAATAAAGACATTTATAATATTCTTTAGTTGAACTTAATGACGCTTTACTTAGATTACCAAAATAATTATTAAATGTACCAGATATTATTTGAGTACCAGTTATAGCACCACCAAGACCACTAGTAGTTGTATATGCTTTAAGGTCTGATGCATCTACCATGTTATTGAATCCTTTCTACTTTTGTATTTATGATTCTATATTTAGGAACTGATTTTAGTGTCCTGCATCTTTCTGATATAATATCAGCATTTTGTAAATATCTATTTATCTGTGGTTTTGTTCCCATTAAAGAACAGTAGTCTTCATTGTTATCATATCTTCTATGTGTTAACTCTAGTCCTGTTTCTAATTTCTTATTTGGGAAATCATCATAGTTTCTGAGTATTACATTCTTTCTAAATATTGTCATTGTGCCCAATCATCATTTGTTGTATACGACAGTCTGCAACCATACATTAATAGTGGTCTGTCTGCTCCCGTTGAATTCTTAACTGAATGTTTTATAACAGCGTTTTGTGAACTAGAACCACTAGTAGGCATGTTAGTAGTCTTTTGGAAAGCGTTATTAGCATCTACATACATACTGCAATACGGTGTACCCGCAGTAGGGTCATGGTCTAGAGATATTGATACACGATTAGCAGATATTGCTATACCTGAATCACTAGAACTATTGGCAGAACCAGAAGCAGTTCTTAGCCACCAATTGCTGTTAGTTGCTGTACATACTTCTGCTTGATATTTAACTGTGTTACTATCTGCTGCTGTCACATCATCGCAGTTTACACCAGTGTGTAACGCTATATTTGTGGCAGTTTCTATCTGTAATTTTGTAGTAAAACATGAAGTTTTTGAAAAATCTAATTTCATATGCGGATATGCTATAGTAGAACCTGAACCACTGGTAGCATTAGGTCTCAATCTAATAGAACGTTCACCAGTTGTACCATCGGTTTTATTCTCTACACTACCGGTTCCTGTTACCGTTCTATTCCAATATACAGGAGAAGCCCAATTGGCTTCATATAAATCTGTAGTCTTGGTTAAACATAAATCTAATACAGTATTATTTATTGCTAATATCCTCTCTAAACTTCCACCATCTGTAGAATCTCCATGTGTGTGTGATTGGGTTGTTGTTAAGTCTATCTTACTGAGTCCATCTTCTGTGAAGAGATAAACGTGGTCTAAAGTATAACCTCCACCAGTAGAAGTACATACTACTATCTTATGTTTTGTTTTATCTAAACCTGATAAATATGTCCCCGTGTTAGGGATGATTGTCATCTTGTTTAATCGAGCGTCACCTGCAACGGTGTTAGCCCATGATGCTTCTGTACCCATATTACTATAAAATTAAAGAATAAAAAGACAAGAACTATTATATATTAAGCCCAAGATGCTCCATTAGTTAGAGTACCTACTTTAGTTCCAGTGATAGTATCTATTGGGTTGTTAGCACCCTCAATCATTGGTAACCAGTAATCTGGTAATGGTTGTGACTGTGCATTATCATGTATATCATTTACTTCAGTCTGTGTCAATGCTTTAGTTTTCCACCATCTAAAGTCTTTAACCTTTATACTTGGTGTGTTAGCACTGACTTCTGTTCCTAATGTAAGTTCGTCTGATATGTTAATAGTTTCAGTGAGGTTACCGGTATCTGTTTGTAGAGTTTTATTAATATATAATTTGATATTTTGAGTTCCAAGAGTGTTATCATAAGTTCCCATCAAACTATTCCATTGATTCAAAGGTAGAGCAGAATTACTTAGAGCATCTTGATTAGTTCCCGCAGCGTTTTTGATGTTCCATGATATCTTACCATCAGATGTTCTATACATCAATCTCTTGCCATGATTAGATGTGTTTCCATGACTTACTATATATCTATCAGCAGTTACAGGAGCAGCAGTAGAATAAACTCTTATCGAAAAGGAGAATTTAGTTAGACCTAAAGACCATAGAGCAGAGTCATTAGTTAACTGGATGTAATCATTAGAACCATCTAAAAGTATGCCGTTTAATACTCCATAAGAAGCAGAATAATTGGGTACCAATACCTGACCAAATGGAATGTTAGCAGTAGTCCATTTGTTTGTGTAATGTCTTGATACTTCAGTACTGGAAACTACTCTATTACGTACCAACATAAAGTCATACAAATCACCATATAGATATCCACCATCACTATCACCTCCACCAGTTTTAAATATATGCCAATCCAAATCTGTTGTAGGACTTCCCCATGTTGAAGATGTTCCGGGATCAGTTAGAGTCTTATCAGAATTATTAACATAAATATGAACCACATCACCACTTATAGTATATGTTATCCATACATCATATACTGTATTAGTTGCTATAGTAGATGTTGCTGTTTGTTTATCAATCTCTGCTCCACCTCTTCTCATTCTGAAGATTAATCTACCTGTTGAAGTTACTGTAGCCCTTATACCATCATCAGGGTTTGATGTAGTGTCATCTCTTTTCTGCATTAATGTTCTATCAAATCCTCCCTGTGCAGATAAATCATGGATTCTGAATCTTATAAAATATGATATACCTGTGATTATACCATTCATTGATTTTATGAGTGCAGTGTTTGGTACTGCAACATACTCTTTATTAACACCGGGACTTGTAGGTCTGTTGAATCTCAGTGCTATGGATTTTAATGTACCTGAGTGAAGACCGTAATCAAAAGGATTTCCATTTACAAGAACAGGATTTCCATATAATGTTCCATGACGATTCTTACCTGATATATCATTTAACTGACTACCTAGGTTATCACCTTTAAACCACAGTCTAACTGAAACATCATCGTCTGGTTCTGATGGACTGGTGTATTGTACTTCAGGTAGGAATGTTTTAGTATAATATAAATCTGAATGAAATGATACAGATGATTCTATATCCTGACCATCAGAATATATATCCTCATCATCATCTAACTGGTCTATAAGATTCTTTATTCTATCTCTAGATACTTTCTTTGCTAGTTCTATAGTGAACTTTGTTAGTGGGTCGTTGCTTACTGTACTCATTAATCATATCTCACCCTAAAATGACTTACACATCTTGGACAATATACGACACTGAAATTATCGCATATAGAACATCTAAGGTCATGAGTCCATAACGTTCTTTCGTTACACTCTGGACATGAGTATGAATCATCTGGTACCTTTCCGAACTCTGGAATCTTTTCTAATTTCATGACGAACACATGTATATGATTGTAGTGGAACCGGGAACGTCACTGTTTATTGTGTGGTCTATTTGACTATCAAGAACTGAATGGTCTAGCATTATATCTGTTGTAGTGCTTGCTGATGAAAATACACCTGTTTCTGTTATATCTGCACTCTGAACAGTTATAGGATGATTACCTATTATATAGAACGTAGAACCATCTCTAGTTAGACTACTGCCGTTAGCATTAGTTGTTACATCTATTCTGGATATCTGGTTAACCATAGCAGTATCACTTGCTAATGCTTCGTTTACATCACCATTACCTAACGCATGAAATTTGAATGTGGCTTGGTCTGTTCCGGCCCAACATTGAGCAGTCATCTCTAACGCTTCATTAGGTACTAGGTCTAATGCTCTAGCAATTTTAATTGGTTTGATAGGTCTGCCATTGATTGTAACAGTTTGGTCTTGGTACCATCGTTCTAGATATCTATGCCATTCTATTGGTTTATTGGTATACTTGACTAACTGACATATCTTTTTTACATCCACAAAGTCAGAAGGATGAAAGTTATATCCATAGGAAGCATCAAAGAATAATATACCGGGTTTTGTTTTTAATTTCTTTAAAGTTTCCGTTAGTATATTCTGAATATCATCACGTGTTATGCCACTTAAAGTTACTAATTCACTCATCTATACATCACAACTACAATTTCCAATAAGCGAATTATAAAGTCCTGACAAACTAATTTCTGCACCTAGAGCACCTATCTGTGGGTCGCCGGGCAATCCTGATATAACATATCTGACTCTATCAACAAGTAAGTCCTGAGTTATACCACTGAGACCATCATTAAATGACACTAATTGATTAGGTCTGAATAGAAAATTATTAGGTACCGTGACTCTATAATCTGAAACAGTTCTCTTTGCTTTTGATTTATCTGCTAGGTTTACGGACAAGTACTGTGCTATGTTTTTTGCATCTGTTCCTAAGAATGATGAATCTATTACATTCTCTTTCATACGTAATGATTTTACAGCAGTTGTGTTAGTCCTTGCTTGAATTCTTTTAATGTTACTTAGTATTACAAATGAATACATAGGACCTTGGTTTGTTGTACTCCAAGTTAGATTGTCTCTTTCTTTATAGTCACCACCGTCTGCATGACCTGAATACAATGGTTGTGTAGCATTGAATGTATTGTTGTGATACCAGCGTATGGTGTTATCATGATCATCGTTAGGGTCTCCATCATCTATACCAGACCTTTGATAAAGTACAATCCATATTTTGTTTTCGCCTTCTAGGAATCTAACCTTAACATCTAAATCATCAATGAATATTGTTTCCTTTTCTTCTTTGATGTCACCCAAAGGAATCTTGAATGTTGCTAAAGATTTACCTGTTGGTTTATTGTCACCAGAGTCTAATACTAATTGTCCGTTAACTCTATCCTTTGGACTTGATGGTTCACCTTTCTTTTCAAGTACTAGACCTAAACTTGTTATCCTTCTCTGGTCATTCTGTATTATAACCTGCTGTGCTAGTGCTTTGTTAGTTGTACTTGAATGTCCTGTTTTACCAGTTTGTTTTGCTATCTCTTCTCTATCTGCAATTGTAATAGTATATAGTCTTGTGGCCACATCTGCTTCTTTACTACTATTATCTTCTACAGAAAACACATCCTTGATATATGCAACCTTATCTGCATTATCGCTAATAGTTCTCAAGTCACCTGACTTTATAGTTATACCTGAGTGAACACTAGATCTAAATCTAACCTTTAATACTTCTTCACCTGTGTTATAATCTATCCACCACAATGCTTTATTCAGTGAACATATTTCATCTAACCACTCCCAGAATGTCTGCATATGTAAGTTTACAATAGGATAATTGGTATTGATTCTAGGGTCAATATCTAGTTTCCATCCTGTTAATTCTTCTACAGACTCTTTATTTAATGGTCTCCAATTATCTGATGTGAATGAACGTTCTATTAGTTGATTCTGATTATATCTTGGTGATAGTTTTGCTGTTGGATCGTCTAAGTCTGTGACGTTTGCTGACTGTCTTGTATTTAATAATAGTTCACTTGCTTGAATCTGTGAACCAAATCCTGTTATTCTATACTCTTGATAGTTTGTTCTGGGTCTACCAGTGTTAAATATATCACCAAATCCAATCATAACGTGTTCTAATTCTGCTTCACTCTTACCTAATTCAATAAACACCTTGGTGTTTCTTAGATGGTCTTTGTTTATTATGTTACTAGAGTCCTCTACTATTATATTAAACGTACCTGTTTCCAGACCGGAGTTTTCTACATCAGCATAAATTACATTAATATCCTTTGGTGTACTATGAGCATTGAATGTGAAATATGTATCTGGGTCTTCCCAGTCTATACTCTTGAATATTATCCTAGGTTTTATTGCTCTGAAATATGAACTGTCGTAAGTATTTACCATTAGTTTATACCCGTTGGACCATACCTAGACCTTAACCTTCCGTTCTCTCTCTTGAATGATTGTAGTACTTCTCTATCTATGAAGTGGTTGTGTATATGGAATTCATCTCCACTTCCACCACCATAACCACCACTCAAACCTCTTATTCCTTGACCACTATCTCTACCCGGGAACATACTATTTACCATGTCTACCCACTTCCAAGGATTGTTGTGTGGTATTGCTACTATAGTTTCCTTACCTCCGGGATTATCACCTATTAGTACAGTTCTTGGTCCTGCTGTAGTCATCATACCTCCTGCTGCACTTATTATTCCACCTTTCGCCATACTACCCTGTGTCACTATTCTATGAACGGTAACAACTTCTTTCTTTATACTATCTAATGCGTTGTTAACACCTTTAGCAGCAGATTTTGCATTACTAATCATACTGTTCATCATCTTAGACCAGTTACTTGCTAGTGATTTGAATATACTGGTTGCTTTCTTCCACATATCACTGAATGCTTTTATTACTTGTTTATTAGCAGATTGTGCATTTGCTCCCATCGAGTTACAAACTATTGACCATCCTGTAGCAATACCTTCGAACACAGCAAATGTTTTATCCATCATACTGCTGAAATTTTGTACTGTACTTTGTGCTCCTGCTTGGGACATTTCAGCCATACCACTAGTTGCAACTGCCCAACCAGATACAATATTAATGAAAACAGCACCGACCTTATCAGCCATGTTTTGGAATGTTTGGACTATTTTAGTTCCCGCAGTACCTGAATCGGATATCAGTTTACTAACATCTATTTTATCTATAACTATTGACATCCCTACTACGGGTTTTCCATCAGGACCTGCTGCTTCTGCTGTATTAAATCCAAATAAACTCTTAACTAAATCATCCAACCAATTACCTCCACCTTTTTTTGTATTGGTTTTATCTTCTACTTCTGGATTAGAAAACATATTTGATATAAATGATTTTATATCTTCCCATACACTTAATATTGGTGCTATTATATTCAGATCTATCCATATCCTTACATTCTTGGCGATATCTGCAAATCCACCAAACACAGAAGACAATAAACCATTAATAAAATCGTATCCAGATTTTACTGCTTTTTCTGGTGCTGTAAACAATCCCGTTATGATTGATTTTATACCTTCCCATGCACTTAATATAGGTGCTATAATATTGAGATCTATCCATATTCTTGCTTTACTGACGATTTTAGATAAATCACCAAATATTGATGGTAATATACTACCTACCACATCTATTCCTTTTGTTGCTACTTCTTTCCCAACTGTAAATAAATTTTTTATACCACTTTTAATAGTTTCCCATGCAAATAATATAGGTGCTATTATATTGAGATCGAACCATATTCTTGCTTGAGTACCAACTTTGGTTATATCTCCGAATACGGGGGTTAGTAAATTACCTATAGCATCACCTATTGTGTTTATCGGTGCAGTGCTATCTGTTCCTGCTAATGTGAACATTTGACTTAGTGCATCTGAAAAATTAGTCCATGCTACCCTGAATTGTAAGGGTAGAGTGTTTGTGAAAAAGTTAGTGATCTCACCATACATTTCTATATCACTTGAGAATCCAAATAATCCTGCTATGAAGTTAGGAATAACCGTACCTGCTGTTTGGAATGTAGAACCTATTGCTGCATTAGTAGAAGTTATTGCTGCACCTATATCAAAATTTGCTAGAGCATTTGCTACTGCTGCACCTAACTCTTGTCCCCATAATGATGCCTGTGCTATTGCAGGAAGTATTAAGTGTGTTCTTATTGACATTCCTACTGCGTTAGCATTTGCTCCTGTGAACGCTCCTTTTAGACCATTTATCAAACCAGTGCCTAATTCTGCTCCTGCCTTTTCTGCTGCTGATGGACCTTCAGGTAATTGTTCTTCCCATATTTTATCTTTCTCTGCATCTGTGTATTGTGTTTTACCTTTTATTCCACTCTTAGGCATAGCATCTCTTATTGCATCATCTGCTATTGTTTTCAAATGCTGTGCTACTGTATGCATTCCTGCTGCATCTAGATACTTCATTATAGTGGGATTATCTGCCAAATACTTTGCTATTATTTCCGGTCCTTTTCCGGGATTCTTACCTGCTTCATGTAGTTTATCTTCTAGTCCTTCGAATGCTTTCTTAATATCAACTCCTTCAAACATGGTTCCTTTCTTAATTTTATCTCCAAATTTATCGAATCTATCTTCCCATGTGAAGAAGAATTTATCAAAGTCTTTATCCATTCCTTTGAATCCTAAATCCTCGAATACATTTAACTGGTCTATTTGTGACATACCTTCTACGAATCCCAACATACTATCTTGGAATTCATTCATCTTGTCAATTGATTTAAATAATTGATTATCTTCATTGCCTTTGAAACCCATTTCAAATAGTTTTTCTTTTCTTTCTTTCTTCTTCATATCACCTAATTCGTCGCCTAAGTCTTCTCTGAAATTAATATAATCTTCTAAATTCTGTTTTTGTTCTTCCAGTGCTTTTTCTTCTGCTTTTGTCATGGTTTTTATTCCTGTATCTTTCTTACCGGACCATATTTCTCCTAATTTTCCAAAATCAAAACTCATTAAAGCATCTATGGACTGTCCTAACTTTGATAGTAATTCCATTGTGGTTTTAAGTATTGGATGAATGTTACCAATCTGGACACCTGCTTGATTAACTGCTGCTCCGAATCCTCCCCAGTTTTCTTTCCACGCTTTAATTGCTATTAGAATTGTACCTATTACAAGTGCTATGGGTCCTAACTTTGTTACCAAAAATACTGCTGCACTTGATATTGCTTTAAATACTCCACTGAGTTTACCAAAACTACCACCTGCTACTACTGCTGCTGCACTACCAGTACCTAATGCTATTGATGACCTTGTGAATCCACCTGCTGCCACAGTGCTTGCAAGTGCTGCTTGTGATTGTGCTGCTCCGAATGTTCTAGTTGCTGCTGCGTTTTGTAATTTCACTCCTGTGTTTGCTTCTATCGCAGAAAGTTGTCTTGTTATACTTGCAGTTAGTGCATTATTTGCTGCTACTTCTGCTACTGCTTCCCCTCTACGAGATTTTGCTATATTTGATAGTTTTGCAAGAGCATTGATAGTAAGCAGAATGAATGGAACCAAATCAAAGAATGATAATATCAAGTTACGTCTAGTCATAGCAGACCAACGTTCTTGTTTCTGCAAATCTACTAATGCATCCTTATAATCTTTGGAATTAGCACCTGATTCTTTTAGTGCTCTGTCTACTTCTGCATGTGCTTCTTTAACACCTTCCTGTGTACTACGATACATAGAAAGCATACCAATCGCTTCTACACCTGCTGAAGTTAAACCGATTAAACCAAAAGCAAGACCTTTCATTGCTTTAGAACTTTGTTCAGTTATTTGTCTATTTCTATTAACTGATTCACCTACAGTATTAATTCCTTTTGTTGCTTGTTGACTTGATGTAGTCACCTGCTTCATTGAGTTGTTTAGACCAGTGAGTTGACTTGCTCCTGCTCCACTACCAGTAACCTTAATTATAAATTCTAATGTATACTGGGTTCCACCAAATGAAGGCATAATATATCAACTATGGCATGTTCTGATACTTGTTAATTAATATGTTGATATAGTTTATACTCTTAGTCATGAATTCATCTGCACCTATATTAGCACTGTTTAATGTATTGTCACTGAAGTATGGTCTAGGACCCATTAGATGAGTACCTTGGTCAACATAACCTGAATATGGTGCCCATGATGTTACTTGAACTGTATATGGATCTATTCTGTGCCACCTGATTAAACTACGCAAATATCCTGTATCAACTGGTGCTTCCATCTGCATGTTTTCTACCACATCATTTGCATAACTTTCTAATGCTCCTTGACCTAATATTTTAGGTAAATTAGTAATTAGTTCCTTTGGTAACATTGATGCACCTTTTACACCCTTTGTAGTTATCGTCATTTTCATACTCATTTTGCTTGACCCTCCAAGTATTGTATCTGTAATATAGCATACAAATCTTCAGGATAAAAGAATCCAATCATATCAGAATTATATTCATTATCATAGTGTTCATGATCCCACATCCAAGGCATTATATTTTTTGCTAGCAAAACGTATAATAGATTTATACGTGCTTCCATATCGTTGAATATTACTTGCTCATGTTTGTATTGGTAACGTGACACTAGTGCTTGGTTTTCATGCCATTGCGGATAGGTTCCTAAGTCTGGTCCTTTAAATCTGACGAAACCCTTTGCTTATTAGCAAGCATGCTCCAATAACAGTTTCCATATATACTGCGTCAGTGTTTTCCCAATTTTCTTTGGTTACACCTTCTAGACATATTTGTGCTTGTGCATATAGATTATCCATTCTTTTCTCTGGGTCTTCTATCTTATCCATCTCACCTTGTAGTTTGAATAGTTTAACAAGTTCTTTTGGTTTTAGTATTTTACGTTTATACTTAACATTTTCAATAGTGTATTCACTCTGATTGCATAACTTTTTCATATTATCGAACGTAATCTGTGCTGATTCACTGCCTAACATACTTGCTAGACTTTTAGGTATTTGATATTCTTTGTCTTGATTTTCTGACATTATCTGTAAGATATTGCAAAAATATAAAGGAAGTTAAAAAATTAAGAGGTTCCTAACGATGCTGTTGAACACTGGAATGAATACGAGTGTTGTGCAGTCTGTGTTGGACCTGCTGACCATCCTTCTGGTGCGTCTGACTTTAGTTTGAACCCAGTCATGTTTATAACCATAGTTCCTGATTTAACAGTGTATGATGCATTCACTCCGTTTTGTGGGAAGTCATGCATGATTGTTTCTAAGACTAGTGACTGTCCAATCGGGGTCGAGAATGAACCCGAAATCTCAATTGCTCCGACAGTAATAGCATCTGCTAGTCCACTACCTGAGAACTGATCTACAATTAGGTTGTTGTTCCACGTTATCTTAAAGTCTTTTACTGCGTATTGTACTGAGTTAATTGTTAATGGTTTGTTTCCACCATCTACATTAGAAAGTGCTGGTGTAGTGATTGAAGCGAATGTTGGCCACGTTGCACCAGATATATCACCTGCTACTGGTATTGGTATATCTCTTCCAATCCAATCCATAGTTGCTTCAACTAATCCTTGACTGGATACTGAGATTTCTGTAGTGTTAGGTTTGAATCCTAAGAATGTTTGATTATGTGTAGTCATTCCGGCAGTTCCTAATGACTGTTTATATTTGAAACCAAAAGATACTGCTCTTGCTGATGTTCCTGCTGGTGTGGTATAATTTGGAGGTTCAGTACCATACTTTAAGAATGGTAAATCAAATGGATGAACAGTAAGACCTAAACCATATGTGTGTCCACCAGTCTGTAATCCATAAAGAACATGATTACCGATTTGACGTACTTCCATTTCGTTATCGTCTAAACGTGGTTTAATATCTTGAGTAATTTTCGTTGCGATGAATGTGGGATTTGAAGGCATAGTTCCCAATGCTCCTGTTTCTTCTATATACGAAAAAGGTACCTCAATAGTACCTGAATGACTTAAACTATATGCTATCTGTGACATTGATAATTAGTTTTGTGTCACTTAAATTGTTAAGAACTAATTGATTATATTTAAGGTATCACGTAATAAGGGAAAGGGTTTGACCCTTAATCCCAAGATTACGATTTGATTCTGTTTCTAACTAATGTAATAAAAACATTATTGTAGGTCTTTGATGGTTTTATCGCTGTATTGTTTCTGTTTGAATTTAGTGGTTTCGTCGCCTTTCATTACCCTGACACCATCCTTTTCATATCCTATAACAAGTCTGCATAAACTACAGAAATATATTATGTATTGGTCTTCTTCTAATATACAATATTCTTGTACTGCACCACATCTGTGTGGCAGTTTTCTATAACCTGTATCGTATACCAATTTATGATTTAGTCGCCGTGTCCACTGCTTTGTCTTTCATCTTTGCTACTTCGGTTAATCTTATTTCTGGTTTATCAGTGATTGCATTTGCCTTTTCTGTTCCCATATTCTCGTACTGAAGTTTCAATGATTCTTCTTGGATTATACCTTGTTTGACATTCATTGCAGAGTTTTCTTTACCTATATCTTCTGCTTTATCTGCTTTCTTATTAGCGAAATGACCTTTCAGATATGCCCCACCTGCTGCTATGGTTGCTAGTATACCCATTACATCAGTTGGTATTCCTAGTCCTGAAGACTGTTGTGGTGCCGGTGCTTGGACTGGTGGTAACGCTTGTAATGGAGTAGAACTTGGTATACCATTCTCAGGTGCAAATGTTTGTACATAACTCTTCTGAGGTAGATACTGTAGATTAGGATTAGGACTAGTTGGTGTTGGAGTTAATACTGGTGTTGGTGTTGTTACTGCTGGTGGGTTTACTACAGGTGGTGTAGTTGGTACACCTGTTGATGGTGATACTGCTGGTGGTGTAACTGTCTGACCATATGCTGTTAAAACTGAACCTAATATACTATACGATATAAATATTAATGTAATTATTTCTAAAAAATATTTGGATGTGATGTCTAATTTCATTTGTTTATCACTATTATTGTTCTGCTTGTTTTGCTTCTATTCTTGTCTTTGTGCTGTCGTTTAGACCGTCTAGTATTCTATACGTTGCTGCATATCCTAAGATGAAGTTTAGTAATGCTGAACCTAAAGTTAATGCTGTATCTGGATTTGCTGAAACTTCTGTAATAACTGCTGGAATTACAACTGTTACTATGACTACCATAGCACCACCAGTTATGAGGATGTTCAACAGATATGCTGCATCGAATTTAAGTTTAGGATCTACTGCTTTCTTCTCTAAGAATGACTTATAGCCACGTTCTAAGATTGCGACTACGACTGCTGCTAAACCGATAAGTATCGGTATTTCGATTCCTGTCATCTTAATCTAACATCCTTGATTTGAATAATAAGGAATTAATCTACTTGTCTTAGAATTTCCTTACTTATAGTTAGAGTTTTATTGATATTAGATTCTACCTGACTTGTATTGCCTTGTATATCGTCACTTACCTTTTGTATAGTGTTTAGTTTCTGGTCTTGCTGCTCTAGTTTCTTGGTTATTTCCTGATAGTTATTTATTATTGTGGTATTATTAGTATTATTAATTGATACTGTTAGACTAAATGTTAGTGCTGCTGTTATAGTTACTGCCACTGCTATCTTGATTAGGTCGTTTAACTTCAAGTCTTTTAGGTCTATTGGTCCTCACCTTTACTAGCATCTCCTATAACATCACCGAACACATCATTATTATTGATGTTATTTTTGGTTAGGTTTCCTACAGTCCAGTTTACTATATTGTTTACTCTGATATCTGCTAGTTTTTCATATTCAGGACCTGTTAACGAGTTTGTTTTATTCTGCAAGTCTAGTAATTGATTTTCCTGTTCGTATAGTAAATCTGTAGCATTTAATACCTGATCTCTTGTGAAGTTTGCAACATGTCTATGTGCTGTTAGATTTCCTAGAATGTTCTTTTCATTGGATATCTGAGTCTGTAATACTTTAGTTTGATTATGTGCTAGTGCTAATAACTGACGTTGTGTACTATTATTAACTTCATTACTAACTTTAATTCTGTTTTCCCAGTTATCTACAAAAGTGTTTAATGTTGCATTTATCTGTTCTATGTTTTTATCTTGTTCTATAATTGCCTTTTTACTATCATCCGCTGTTTGTTGATTTTCAATTATAAGATATCCAAACATTATTATTGCAAATATCAATAATCCTACAATACCAATTGATAAACCCTGTGTTAATCTTTCACTCAATTTAATCCCTTCTCCAATATACCAACCTGTATTTTCAAATCATTAATTGAATCTGTTACCTGTTTAAGTGCTGGTGCTTGTTGTTCTAGAATACCCTCATGTTTTGAAACTGATTTACATAACTCTTCCAAATGTTTCTCAAGAACATGGATGTCTTCTTTCAACGTGAGAATTAAACTGTCTTTTTCTGTCTTCTCTGCTAGGAAGAGTTCCCTATCTTTCTGTGCTTGAGTCTTAATTATACCTAGTTTACTGTCTACTGCTTCTATTATTCTATTTGCTTCATCCCTTCTTTGTTGTGCATCTGTTAATTTGTTTTTCTTTAAAATATCACGAATTGCTAATACTCCCCACACTGCACTGACTAGTGCACCTGCTGCTATTATGTAGGGTAATGAATCTACCATTGATTACACCAAAAGTGAACACAATTATATAATAACAATTATACTATCCTCTACGATATTTTGATTCTCTGTGTCGTCTAGGTGTAGGAGTTCTATACCAAGATGACTTCCATTTATGAAATCTCTTATTAATTAGGTTCTTTCCTTCAACATCTGGATTGAATGGACCTTCTCTTATGCTCTGTAGTGCTCCGAAATTCCATCTGAATGTACTGGATATGGTTATTCTATGTAGTACGTTCCACATATAGGTTTGTGCTTTGCTTATTCTGTTTACCATAGACCACCTGTATATTCTTGATTGTGATACTCTATGGGTTACATGGTATTTCAGGATGCTTACTTTACTGATTCTTCCAATTATGTTGTATTTTAATATGGATGGTTTTGATATTCTACCTATTACGTTATACTTTAATATACTTGCTTTGCTTACTAGGTTAGTGATATGATACTTATATGACCGAGATAATGAAACTCGTGATAGAACATTATACTTTAATATTGAACTCTTTGATAATCTACCTAGTAGGTTATATTTGTATACTCTACTTTGACTTACACGGCCCAGAATATTATATTTCAATATTGTGGTTAGTGATGTTCGGGCCAATAGGTTATATTTGTATACGTGAGTCAATGATATCCTTGCTTGTACATTCCACTTGTAAATCTGAGACTTAGATATACGTTCTAATGTTCCTTCTATTACATCCCATAGGTATGTTCTTGCTAAACTAACTCTTGCTTGAACGTTATATTTGTATACATTAGATAAACTTATACGCTGTTGTATATTATATAGATACGACCTTGACAAAGAAACACGACTCTGAATGTTATATTTGTAAATACGGGAAAGACTTACTCGACCGACGATATTATATAGATATGTCCGGCTTAGAGAAACACGACCTACAATATTATAAAGATAGATTCTACTTAATGAGACTCTTGAAGCAACATTGTATTTATAAACACGGGAAAGTGAAACCCTAGCATCCATATTCCATTTATATATCTGGTCCTTGCTAACACGTATTAGGTCTGATTCTAATACATTCCATAGATAAGTTCTTGCTAGACTTACTCTACTCAGTATATTGTATTTGTATATTCTGCTGAGTGAAACCCTGCCAATAACATTATAAAGATAAGTTCTAGCAAGCGATACACGACTCTGTATATGGTATTTATATATTTTCGAAAGACTTATACGTGACAATATATTATACTTTAGTATTGAAGAAAGTGAAACTCTACTCAGAAGATTATATTTATAAATCCTTGATAGACTCACTCGACCGATTAAATTATATTTGTATATCCTACTTAGTGAAACACGACCGATTAAGTTATAGAGATAAGAACGAGATAGCGAAACTCTTCCTAGCAGATGATACTTATAAATCCTCGAAAGTGAGACCCGATTGGCGACGTGATACTTATAAACTCTTGATAAAGATACTCGACCGATAACATTGTAGAGGTATGACCTTGCAAGTGATACTCTTGATTGTACATGATATTTGTAAATCCTACTGAGTGATACTCTGTTTGCTATATGATATTTGTATATTCTAGATAAACTGGTTCTTGCTTGCACGTGGTATTTGTATATTCTTGATTGAGATATTCTACCTTGTATATGATATTTGTAGAATCTTGTTAGTCCACCTAACACACCCGGAGATCTATTTTCCCATGTAGCACCATTTGTTAGTGTTGTGGTTTTTCCTGCTATCACATCTACTGGGTTTCCAGTTCCTTCATGTGTTGGTAACCAATAATCAGGAGTGGGGGCAGAAGGTGAGTTGTCTGCAACGTCATTGACTTCAGTCTGTGTTAATGCTTTGTTCTTCCAGAATCTAAAATCTTTTATATTACAGTTTGGTGTGTTTGCGTTTTGTTCGGTTCCTAGTGTTAATTCATCTGTAAGGTTTATTGTTTCAGTTAAATCACCAGTGTCAGTTTGAACTGTCTTATCAATATATTCTTTTAGATTTTGTGACCCCAGAGAATTGTCATAAGTGCAAACTACATGAATCCATTTACCAGCAGTTACAGCAGCGTTACCAGCAGCATCAATATTTGTTCCCCCTGAGTTTTTAATAATGAATGTAAGTTTCTTTGTTGCTACAAAATATACTATTCTGAATCCATGATTTGTTGCATTACCATGACACACAACGAATTTATCTGAACCTGTATTATCAACAGGAAAATAAAGCCAACATGAGAATGAGAATTTAGTTAGTCCCTGAGACCATAAACCTGAGTGATCCCCACATTGTAGATAATCATTTGAACCATCTAATAAAACAGATGGTGATTGAACTCTTTGAAGTACATGATATTTATAAGTTCTGGGTTGTGATACTCTACCAGTATGATAATACATTACAACATTGTCTACTCTTAATGACGTTCCTGTTGCACCGGTTACTATTTCTAATGCTAGTTCATCACTTGAACCTACATCTACAGTATGTGTTGTGTCAGAAAATAACCCAGTGGTGTTTGCAGTCAGTGTTACTGTAAGACCTGTTGCTACACCATTCTTTCGTAGTGTCGCTGTAGAGTTTGCGGATACAGTATTTGCACTGAGATAAACATGTAATTCTGATATAATCAATCTTGTGTTTCTTATCTTACGTCTGATACTTGCTTCTGCTGTAGCAATTGATGAACCACCTACTGGAAGATATGTTGTAACATTTGCAAGGATATCTGCACTGGAACCAGTGTTTGCAGTTACAAACATACCTTTATATTCTGTATTAGTGAATTCTATTTTCATAACAGTGAATGTGATTGACTCTGTTCCTGTTCCTGTAGTTACTGCGACATTATAATCATCTCCTGATGATACTGTATCACTGTTAGAAGTATCCTCAAATACTCCTGTTACACCTGCTCCTATTGTTATTGATAGATTTCCATCGGCACCGTTCTTTCTTGATTTGAATGTGGTGCTGTTTGTCCTAGCATTTGCACTAACATAAACCATCAGTTTTGCATAAGTTCCTGCTACACGCTGTCTTGTTTTAGTGCTATTCTCTGTTGATGTGTTGATTAATCTTCCACCAATAGGAAAATACCTTGTTGAAGATGCAAGTGCAATTGAATTGCTTTGATACGAACCTAAAATCTGTACAATCTGTTCATTTGATGCAACAAAATTTAATGTCATTATTTTCATTGTCCATGTTCCTGTTGCACCACCGGGTACTGACTTTATACAAATTTTGTCACCTGCTGATACTGATACAGTGTTTGTTAAATCTTCCTGTAGTCCTGTGGTACTTGCAGCAAATGATACTGTCATTCCGGTATCAGAACCGTTCTTTCTAAGTGTGAAAACTGTAGTACCACCAGAAATACCGTTTGTAGTTAATCTGATTGATAATTTTGATAAAGTCCCTGCTGTTCGTATCACAATTTCTGCTTCTGCTTCTGTTGCAGTTGGTGCATTATGTTCACCTACTGGTGGAATAAATTGTGTTGTGTTGGCAGTACTTGTTCCACTACCACCTGCTGCCATTACAGTCATATTACCTTCTGTTATAGTGAACTGTAGGTTCTCTGGTGTTGAAAGAAATGCTGCCTCTGAGGTTGTGCTGTTCTCTGTGGTACCGTCGAAATAAACATCCTGAACTCTTGTGGTTCCGTTGCCCTGAGTAACCTGTGCCCACATTTCTATTACAAGAACTGCATCTCCGGGAGTCATACCTGTAACTGCTGCACCAGAAAAAGTGAAATTGATTACGGTCTGTGTAGTACCGGCTTCCTCTCCATCTGCATTACTGTTACCATCTAGAATAGTTCCTACTTTAGTTCCATCACTGGGTTTCCATACATAGCAGTTGACATACATCGCACCTGCACCGTTTCGTGGAAAGTTTGCTGCTGCGTTTGCTTCTTTTGCTGCATATTCCATAGTCCATGTTTGTGCGGAAATATTACCTTGATAAAGTAGGGGAGAAACAAATCTGGTGATATAGTAGTTGTGAGCGTTGGTGTCACCGGTCGATGTATTGGTTAGGTTTGCCTGAGAAACACCAATAGTGGTGTTCATAGTCCTGTTGGTAGTTCTACTACCTTCGAAATCGTTAGCGTCTGGTGTTAGACTAGATTGTTCGTCTGTAGGTAGTGTTCCACTTACTGTAGAAGTTGCTGAATGAAGATATAGTTTGGTTGCCACACTTCTATATCATCCTATGCTGCTGTGTCACCGTCATACTTTATTGTTACTGCGTCATCATTTACTGCTGCTGCTGCTGCGTTAACTGTTCTTCTTATAAACAATCCTTTCTTTTCTCCTGCTGCTAATGAACCTATTGAAAGTCCAGTTGCATAACTTGTTGGTGCTGTAAATGTTTCGCCGGAAGGTGCTGTACTTTCATCAGACAATGTTTCCATTGTTGCATTGGTTGCACCACCGTCTAGAGCAATATCAATTGTAGTATCTGCACTACCTGTATTACTTGAAATATAAATTTTAGTATTCTGAAGTGTCAAAGAACCATGAGTATTTTTTAGGTAGACACCTCTATATTCTGTATCCCCTGCAAGTGATTCTGTACCACTTACTTGGTCGAATAAATTATGAGTCGTATTATCTGTTACCTCAGTAGAACTAATTGTGCCACCGAGAGATGCGTTAGGGTCACTGTTACCTCCACCACCTGATAAATATATTTTAAGATCTGCTGCTGTGATTGCCATTAATAAATATCTAATCGGATTACAAATATTAGGAACTAATTACATCAGAGATGCGTTGGGTTTCTTCTTAATCAGACCGGTTTTTAAAGCACAGTCCATATGGTAATACTCTACCCAGAAGTCATCTTTTATTCTCATGACACATTTGATACCCTTACGCCAAAACTGCCATCGTTTTAGTTTTTTACGACAGATATCACATACAAAGTTATTGGACATCTCTTAATTCATACCACATTAATATTGAATGTATTACTGACCATTTTGATTTATCTGACCTGTCTACTGGATTCATACTATATTGTGGTCTACCTCTTTGATATATTAGGTCTTTGATACCAAACATTTCACCTGTTTGGTTTATCTGTTTGTATTGACCGCAGATACGTTGTACTTCTTGATTCATCATCCTTAAGAATCCTGTGGTATCATCCCTTCCAATTATGAATGCTTTGCACATAACCATTATTTCAGTAGTCATTGATTGTGATTTTTGACCTGTGTTGTTGTGTTCTTGAACAACAGTGTCACCTTCAAGTGCTGTAACTTCAAGTGTTTTGAAATCATCATCTATACCTGCTCTAAAATCTATATAGTTAGTTTGAGCAGTAGGGTCAGTAGGTTTATTTAATGCATCCAAATCACCTGTGAGTGTGGTATATGACCAGTTCTCAAATATGTGGTTGATTAACATAACACTAAAGTTTTCTTGAAAGTTATGTCCTAGTTCAGGACAAACCCATGTTTCAACCATTTCTACTCAAATGTTCCGACTGAATCTGACCTTAGAGATTGGTCTAACTTTGAAGACCAGTTAACATCTGGATTTAGATTAGGACTTTGATAATCTGTTCTTGTTATAGTGTCACCTTCATCTTCAGATACTGTGACCATATTATCCTTTATCTCTTCTAGTTTCTTGTATACATCATAACGTGTTTCTTTGACTACATTGTTATAAGTTGGGCCACCATAATGCTCCATGATATAGGCTTTCGCTAACTGTGCTTCTGCTTTTTGTATAGAGTAAAACTCTGGGTCAGTTGAAGCCCAGTCAAACTTATGAGTAAATATACAAACATCTGAATATGCTGCTACTTGTTCTTCTATAATCTCGTCATCTGGGAATTGTTTTGGTATAACAGAACCTGATAATTCTCTCACATCAGTTGTGTTGCTTATATAATCTGTACCTTGTACGAACGGACTAACCATATATGACCTTGATATATGGATTAATATATTAGAGTTCTATTCTCTGGCCCGTCTTCTTGTCGAATGTATGTGGTGCCTTTTCGAACTGATCCCATGAGTCAAATCCCTGTGGTGGTTTATTACCTCTTACCCTCATAATGGTGTAGAATTTACGACTCTCTTCTGCATGATGATTAATGAATGCCCACTGTTTTGCTGCCCTCATTTGTTCCTTAGTTCGCAGTGCTCTATCCATAGTATCTCTCACACCATCTACTACATTCTTGCATACGAATTCATATGGGTTATCTTGGTCTCTGTGTTTCAATTGCCATTTTAAAAGTTTATCATCGCTTACATCCTTGTGACACCACATGAAATGTGAGTCCATACAGTAACGCATGGTACCGGGGTCTTTATGTATCCTTGGTGATTTACGCCAACTGTTACTGGGAAACATATTACCATTCTTTGGCCATGTTTTATTGTTAGGTATCCATACCCATTTATGATAGACTCTATCTGGTAGTATCTCTGAAAGTACGAATAGGTTGTAATAAAATGCTGCCCAATCAGAATATTCCGGCATAACATAATCATCAGTGTCTATACAAATAAGAAAGTCGCATTTTGCCTTACCTGCTAGTTCTAGGTATTTTTGTCTCTTATCTACCTGTCTACCTGCATACTGGTATCCTATGAATTCTGCTTTATCTTTACATAGTTTCTCTGCAATATCTAACCATCCATCTTCACTGTAATCTGTTTTGCCCGGATAGAATTCGTATTTACCATCACCACATATAACTGTATCAATATTTCCTAGAAACGGAGTTAATACTCTTTCTATTTCCTTAGCAGAATTATATCCTACAGTTGCTACACCTACTTTATAATCATATACAGTGTGGTTCTTTTCTACTCTCATTTACTTATTCTCCTCTTTCCAATACTCCCAACAGTTAAAACATAACCAAAACCATCTTTTAATATCGGGTCTATCATCAAACATTGATTTAATGTCACTGTAAACTGTATGAACATCATCATTTCCGCATTTAGGACATTTCATTTACTTATTCTCCTTGAATACTGGAAATGAACAATGATGACATATCTTTTCCCACCGCCATACCCATTTACGACAAAATTTACATCTCATTTTAACAACAACTCGAAACTATCATGTAGTATATCTTTCTTTTCCAGTTTATTAACAATTGCATCCATAACAGTGTTATACATCGCTTTGAAACTGCACCAAGGACTATCAGAACCAAATAATATTCTAGTAGTTGGTAATCTGTCGCACGCATGTTCTATTATAAATGGTGTGGTTATACCACTCGTATCGAAATAAACATTATGAATCATTGTACCATGCATTATTGCTTTCTTACATACTGTTGTATCAGTGCCACCCATATGACTTAGTATTACTTTGATGTTGGGATATTTTCTTGCTACTTGCAAAGCATGTAGGTAACTAGTGTTGCTTTTTATATCACCTTCTAAATATCTACCACAGTGAACCATTAGTATTGCTTTATGTTTATCTAATGCTTCGAAAATTCTTGGGTTCAATGATGTTATTGGTTTTTTAGCATAGGTCCCATGATACTTTACACCTATGATTTTGTTTGTGAGTTTTATATTATTGACACCATTAATCCACCAATGCAGACCATAAGTATCTGGAATATTATCTACTAGAAACTCTACCATATTGTTTGACTTTTCGGGGTCTGAATCTGATGCTAATAATAGGACTTTATCTATATTGTTTTGTTTCTTAAAGTCTATTATATCTTCTGTGTTTAAGGACTGGTTTATACCTGACATCCTACCAACATGTACATGACAGTCGTTAATCTTGTACTGGTCTTCCAATTTTGTCTTTCCCTCCACGTATATGTTGACCTGCTAGAACATCTCTGGTTATTAAACAGTCTTGGTCTATTACTGCATCATTACCTATAATCAATCCGGGAGTAAGTCTCACATTAGCACCTATTCTAACTCTGTCACCTATTATTGTTGTTTTCGCTATATATTGTTCTGATGGTTCAGTTCCATGTTTACCTTTAGTTATATTAGGTGTGTTGGTTGCTATGAAAAATGGAGCAATAAAACATTCATTACCTATTGTAACATGCTGTGTGATATGACATTGTGCATGGATTGTTGTATAATTTCCTATTCTACAATGCCCTTCTGATACTGATGCAGTACCAAATATTGAATGATGCCCTATTTTTGTATAGGGTCTAAGTACTGAATTAGCACCTATGATACTATTTTCACCAATTTCACATGGAGGATATATTATTGCTCCGGGTTCTATTTTATATGGTGTTCCATTCCACACCGGAAAAAATTCTCCTTCAATCATTCGGCTTGTGCACTCCTCACTATTCTTATATGTTCACCTAATGTATGGTCACAGTTAGAACATGTGTTACTTACCATAGGTTCTACATCTGATACCAGTAGATTGAACCTGAACTGGTCGCAACCACAATGACATTTTCTATCAGTCATAAAGTACTCAACTTCCTACCACAGAAAGGACAATAATCTACATCGTTTATTTCTCTTAACTGTTTAATAGTGAAATCTTCTACTTCAGTCCATAATTGCATTCTATTACAACAAAAAAACATCATATATATATCATCTGAGTATAATGGTATTTATCTTTTGCTGAAACTCATCACCATGTTCTAGTTTTGGATATTTGAGATGCACAAGTTCATGAACAACAATGTCTACCAATTGCCATAAAAAATCACTAATATCTACGTTAATATATACCACATCAAAATCTAATCCTGTATCTTTATGATGCCATGATTCACCTATAGAAGTCTGCTTTATTGATTCGAATTCTTTATATGTGGTGACCATACCACCTAATTCTTCATCCGTGTATAATGTCATCGGCATTTCCATATTCATCTTCTTTGAGTAAAAAGTAAATTGTTTAGTTAAAAATGATTGTAGTTTGGGAGTTAACTTCATTTCCCAATTGTTGTTTCTGCTTTCTTTATTCCTTCTTCGTCTGTTAGGTTTAGGAATTCATTGTATGTTAGGTTTGCTGATCTGGTTCCATCCAAATTCTGTACTGTATATTTCTTTATATGAGGGTCGTCTATTGTTGCATATTTTTGTGCTGCTTCCTTAGTAAATGGAATATACCATACTTTCTTGAACTTGTTGTTCACAGGTGCCCATACCCCATCACCATCTTGTCTGAACTGTAGTGGGTATTCATAGAAACCTATACTAACACTTGTTAAGTGTGTATCTTCACCATCTGATTTCTTACCTACTATCAATTGACTCACTATTAGGAATGGTTTCTTTGTTTGTGTTTCTTCATCATATACAAATGTTTTAATAAGTCTTGTTGGTCTTATTGTGAGTCCTTTACTCAGGTCTGCTTCTGACACCAACTTTATGAATGAATTCAAAGAATGTCTTCTTGCTATTGGTGTAGGAATCCTATCAGGATTGCCATAATCATCAGGGTTCTTGTATTGACTATATCTATCTTTTAGAATCTTGAAATGAGGACATGCTCTCTCTATTACTTCTAAATCTGATTCAGAAATAACTACTTCTTCTGGGTCTAATGACCTTACATCTTGCTCTACTTTAAAACTAGGTTCCAGTTTAACTGTCTTGTCGCTTTTTATATCTTGGTTTTTCGAACTAACCATAACCTAAGTTATGGATACTTAAATAAAAAGATTACGGTTGGCCTAAAAAAACTAGGCGTATATGTCTGTTACGAGATAGATAAGTTCTGGTTTGATTGTTTCTACTGCAAAGTGTGTCTTTGTAGTATATTTGGTATATTCCTTCTCAGGGTCAGTAATCGTATACTGTCTTGTTGGACCTCTGAACTTTCGAATAGCACTTCTATTCATAGCGATTGCGTCTTTGCCTGAATCTAGGGCCATTTCGTCTGCTCTTACCCACGTTACATAACTTGGGAATCCCGGAATACCACTTGAAATGTTTCCATTCTCTGGGTTCTGTGCAGGGTTTGCAACATATGGACTTCCACTTACGAAAGTGTTGGTTACATATTCACTGAATACTCTGCTCTTTGTTATGAACAAGTCCCACCTAAGTTCTGGTCTTGTACTGTTACCAAAGTCTGCATTGATTTCAGCGATCAATCCTTTTGGATTGTTTGTTGATGCTGTACCTGTCATTTGTCCAAAGTCTACACCGGCTTCTGTATTTGTGGTGTTAGTTTCGATTTCATCTACAACCATATCATTCTCATCTGCTAGTCGCACTTCTTGCAATTGGTTTACCAATCTAGAGAATATGTTTCCTCCGTTGATAACGTCTCTTGCACGGTCAGTTATTGCAACTGCACCTCCATGCTTGAACAGTCGGAATGAAACTTCACTTACCGAACCGAACGAAGGTTCTGGTGATTTGCCTTCTGGAATATTTCTAAACCATTTTAGGTCATGTGCAAAGTCTCTGTATTTTCCACTGATTTGATTGATTGCTGTTTCTTCGAATAATCCTGATACTACACCTGTTTCAATGAATTCTGGATTTTCTGCTACAACCACCGAATCTTGCAAAAGACTGTAATCTTTTGAAGTAATGATTGCTGCTGCCAAAGAAGCATTTCGAGTTCTACGTGCTTCTCTAATATCACTGAACATTTGTGTTGCTATGTCTGCGTGTTTGCCTAAGAATACATCTGCTATCTTTAATGGGTCAGAACCAATTGCTGCTGTCTTGGATTGGTCTTTTTTAAGACTATTCCATGCTCTTGCATCAAGGATTGGGTCTAGATCTTTAAAGTCTAGGTCGAATACATTCTTTATGTATGGATTGTCTTTAAGTATAAGTCCTGCTACTGGGTCTGTTACTACCGGATTTTCCATCCTTTTTACGTAAATTTCTTGTTCACTCATTTACTATCACTTAGCGATCCTAAATCTCCCTACTTCATTATCGAGTATTTGAGTTGGTTTGTTACCAAGTCCACTTCCTTCTCCATAATGACCTTCATATACGAATGGTGCCCGCTCAAAGTCTTTTATTGCGTTCTCTACGTTTGCTTCACTCACGGTTGTGGTTACATCTGCTGCTGCATACTGTTTTAGAGTACCGGCTGCTGATGGTGCTGCACGTGCTCCCACCTTAATGGTGCCGTTTGCTTCAATATACCACGCTGAGTTAATACCTGTTGCTACTGTAATTGTGTCATCTGCATCGACGTTCACTGGGTCTAATTTAGGGACTACTCCCATACGACCTGTAGAACCATCTGTTGCTATTGCCCATACACCAGTGGATTCGGTTAAAACTACCACTTTGCCTACGGCGATTGCGGAAGAAGCACCGGTTGCCTTTACACCGATTTCTAGATTTCGGTCAAGGTCTGATCCATCTGCTGGACTTCCTAAAAGTTGTGCTACGGTTAATGCCATAACTATTATAACCCCAGTATGTTCCTGAAGTCTGATGCTAACGGTTCACTAGGTATAGATGCTGTCTTTGATTCATCGTTACTAATTTTTGGTTCTGGTTTAAGAACAGAAGCAGTCTTACTACCTTCTTTCTTTTCTTCAGATTTAGTATTTTTTGATTCTGCAAGTTTTGCTTCTACTAGTTTTGGTAATAGATGCAGTTTAACATCTTCATACACTGATTTAACCAAGTTAACATCCTTGTCTAAATATCTTTCAAAAATTTGATTCCTTGTTGGTTCGTCTTCAATAGAACCGAATACTTGTGTAAGAATGTTTGTGTTTCGTTCTTGTTTTAATTGTGATACTTCGTTCCTTAAATCTTCCTGTTCTTTCAATTGTTTTTGAACAGTGTCATACTCTTCTTTGGTAAGAGTAATATTTTCATCTTTCTTAAGTTCTAAATTCTGTCCTACTGGTTGTCTAAATTCTCCACTAATAGGTGTATTGCTTGTTGTATTATCGCTAAATCTTACAACTGTTCCATCTGCTGTTGCATTTGTACTTGATTGTAACTGTTGAGTACTCATTATATTTAAATAGTCGTCTCTAGTATTAAATGAATTAATTACTTCGGTTATCGCTGCTGTCAATGATTTACTACATACTTTACCTGATCCTGAACAATATTTCTTTACTACTGCTTCTTGACCATATGCAGGTTCTATTACTAATGCTAATCCCATAGGTTGCCAATTTGTCATGTTATCATCGTCACCTTCAATGGGCCACACATGTGGTGATACTGCAAAATGAGTCCATGTTTTAGAACCATTTTCTAAAAGAATTGATGCGGTTTTACTACCGTTTAATTTGATACCTGCTTCATACCAGTAATCCCCATCCCTATTGTTTTCGTTATAGTAGAAAGGTCCATACAATTTTGTTATTTTACCTAGAGAATGTTCTGAAATCTGTTTCATTTCGTCTGTAAAACTAGAACCTTTTACATGGCCACCAGTACCTTCTTCTATTGGTTTGAATATACGTTCTGGGTGTGCATAAAAATCTCTACCTATAAAACCTTGAACTACTTCATGACCTGTTTCTTTATTGATACGCCATAATGCTTTATTGGGTTTAGTGGAAATTAGAAATGACCTAATAAGATGTACATCTTCCTGTTCAGTAACTAGTCTTGGGTGCTCTAGTATTTGCAATAATAATATTTATATTTGGGATAATATAGTAACTATTTGGGAATCAGGGGTGTTAGTAGCCTAATCGAAAACATATCCTTAGTTACTGGGTGGCGTTAAATTCAATCCAGCATTGGACCCTCTGTAATCAGTCAGTAAACCTTCGAGATTAGGATGGGAAGGTCCTATTCCTAAAATATACCGAAACGTTTCTTCTTGGGGAAGGATATACGGATGTTATCATCATTAAAGTAGTCTACTTGGATTCTTCTACCTTTCTCTTCTATCAGTTTCATTAATACTGAGTGTTCTGCTTCTATGTTTCCGTCTTCTGAGTCTGCTATTGCTTTCATAAGCAAGAATAATTCTTGATCGCTTGGGTCGATTAATATGACCATCTTTTCTTTCTACTCTTTCGCTTCTTCTTTCGCATATTTACCAACTATAAATCCGAACAATCTAATGAGTATCCACACTGTAAGCATTTGTCATGACAGTTTATACTCTTTAATTCATAATTGCATCTGGGGCAGGTCAACGATAAACTCCTATATCAACTGGTTTTGAGCATTCACCAATGACTACCTGTAAATGAGCAATATAATCGTGGCCACATTCACATACATCTTGTTTGGTTTCAGATTCTTTAAAACGCTTACAATCACAATCCATTGATTTATTATTCCTGATTTCTATTAGAAAGAAATATATATGGGTTTGGGTAATGTTGTGTTATGTCTTGGGTTAAATGTGACCAAAAAGAATGTAACAATGTAGCATGGATAGTTCTAGAAGACCCAGTAATGGAGGTACATGTTAATGTTTGCACCATGCATTATGAAGAACTGAAGAACGAAAGAGCATGGAGAATATCAGATTTGGATACAGGGGATAGATTATGATTCATGAAATAATATTAATTGGTTTATTGATAGCAGGTATATCAGGTCTTGTATGGTGGTATAGCAGTCCTAACTAACAATGGGTATTAGATGACAGTGGCAATGTCTATGTAATGGTGGTTGATATTGGTCTGGAATATTACCTTTCTCAAACAATCTACCTTCTAACGGTCTACACATTTTTGTATCTATGCAATCACTTCTTACAGTGAATCTGAGTTTCATATTGAGTCCTAGTTCGTCTGACTTTGAGGTCATTGCTGTGTTGAAAGCAAGATAAGCGAATAGTCCTGATAATCCTACCATTGCTACAGGTATATCAAATGGTTGTAATTTTATTAGTTCTTGGTCTTTGCTTAGTTTAAATTCTGTTTCTCTGGTTAGTAGTTTCTGAGATGTTACCCAGAACTGGTTTGTCATATCACTAGTGATTTTTTCTATTCCCTGTATATCTATAGTAGAAAGAAAGACCTGTGACCCAATACGGTCCGACATAATTTGGTTTGAAAAAACCCAACTGGACTCTACGGTATTTCTTACTAGGTTTTGTATTTCCGAGTTGTATTTTTGTCTTATAACCTCCAAAGGTAACTGAGAACCCTTTATCTTCTTGTTGTAGAATGATTTTAGTTTTGGTGTTAGTGCTCTTTCCAGTTTGCCTAGTTCTTGAGTTATCTTTATGCTTGTCTGTTTTATGTTTGCCATTCATTATACGGAACCTTTCGCTGCTTCTTTTCTACTCTTGAACCCCGTATTAATGTTTGCTGGTGTTTCTTCTACTACTCTACCCGATTCTAATTCAATTGATTTGTTAGTTGATTCTTGGACCATTTGGTCTTCCATCTCTAATCTTCTTTGTACCTCTTTGTTATTTATATCTTTTGCTACATCGCTTGGGTTATATACTCCCATGTTAACCAGTGCTTGACATCCTTGTATGATTTCTAGTCTGGTCTCAAAGTTTATATCTTCGAATATTGGTTTAATCTTGATTTCCTGTGCAATAACATCTTCTACTTCTACACCGTAAAAGTCTGCTAGTATTGGGTCATACCAGTATTTCTCTAGAATACCTTGTAACCATGCTCTATGTCTGGTCAGAGTGCTGACCTTGTATGCTTGCATGACTTGGTTTGCCGTAGCAAAGTTCGCAGAATCTTCAAAGACCAAGAAAAGTGGAAGGTTCATTGCTTGAGTCATATATTTGGCTAATGCTACTATAGTATTGGTTAGTTCTTCTGGGTCTCTTGCTAGGTCTACTTTATCCATCTTTAGTTTCTCATAGTTGTGGATAAACCATGTACTGTGTTTTAGAGTGTTTTTGATATCTTGAGATACGGATTTCTTGTTTGTACCTGTGTATATGGAACCGAACCCTTCTGCTACTGCCATTAAGAATTCAGGAATATTCTGGTCTAGTGCTATTTCTATAGTCTGTGCTGCACTGAGAACAGTCCAAACAGGTGACATACCTGAGAAATAGGTGTTATCAAATACGTTGTTATCATCATACCACCCAGATAATAGATTAGTAGATGGTATCTTTACTTTATGTCTCTCTGGACTCTTTCTGGTTGATTTGCCTACATCATAACCAAAATTGTAAATTATACCTTCAAATTCATAAGTTCTTGAATCTACCAGAGTTTGTTCTATTCTGAACGGTGTTAGTGGTTTTAGTGCTATTGGTTCACCATATATTCTTGGTTTACCTTCATATGTAGTCATCTTGCTTTCTGGGTCATCAGGGTCT
>Ga0310890_10000006_pt1 | contig 56790 bp, 84 predicted proteins | sample T20D3metaG_FD_203751 | JGI IMG/M metagenome (GOLD analysis project Ga0310890, IMG submission 203751) | Lab incubated soil microbial communities from West Virginia University Organic Research Farm, Morgantown, WV, United States - T20D3 | ecosystem: Environmental > Terrestrial > Soil >... | reverse complement strand
ACGAACATTTTTCGTCCGTTAAATGATTCGTTACCAGCTGCCCAGCTCACTATGGAAGCGAACACACCAGCAGCACCGCCTACAATAATGCTGTAGATAGCTGCCACATACAGTTCTATTCCTAACGTCGCCATTCTAAATCTACGGTAACATTGTTAGATTAATAAACATTTACCTTTTTGAGTAAGAAAATCAAAATATAGAAGAATATAGTTGCGATTATCTGAATTGGTATTGCATAGTGTGTGAGTAAATGTATGTAAGTCATCTCTTTGGGATTAAGATAATACCACATGGTAACACCTAGTATACCAGACAGAAACACTAGGAATAGTTCTTTGAATATTCTACGCACTAGGCGATCTGCCCTTAGTTCTGTTACTGAAGTTTATCAACATATTCATGAATCCCATAAGATCACGTTTAGAGTTTTCTACTTTATCTTCTATTCTTTGATTCCAATTAGTGATAAATCCAAGATTCTTGTCAATCCTCTCATGTAATTTATTTTGCTCTTTTTCTTGAACTTCTACTTTAGTATTGACTACAGTAACACGGTTGCCAACCTCTTTTAAATCAGAACCCATTGAGTTTACCTGTTTTTGAACTACACCTATTTGCTCAGACCTTTCTATTTTTGTATCAGCTAATTTTTTAGTCATTTCTTTATCTAATTCTGTTATCTTTTCTAGTAAATCTTTGTGACTCTCTGATATTGATTTATTAATAGATTCCTTAAATTCATTTAAGGTGGTATTGGTATTGGTTATACTGTTTTCAGTATTGGCTTGTTTTCTTGATACCTGCCAAACTACAGTAACAAAAGCTGCTACTATTCCTATACCTATTAGCAGATTAAGAGTAGACTCATTTATTCCTATTAGGTTTTGGTTTATTAGATTTCCCAGCATTAGTAACATTAAATAAAATCAAAGTTGATGTTAATAAAAAAGATAAAAAAATTAGTTCTGTGGTCACTTTATCTTATCTTCGTCCTTGATTTCTGTTCCGTTGAGTTTGTTACTATTTCTGTATACGAGTCTATTGAGTTTGCAGCCACCGAGTTCTTCTTTGGTGAATCCACCGAAGCTAACACCAGTGTCTATGAGTATGTATTCAAGTCGTCCTCCCTCTTCTGGTGTATGGTCACCTAGAATATCATCAATGCTTGACTTTTCAAATTTCTCTGTGTAGTAACGATATGAACCTTTATCTTCATATCCGTCTATCAGACCAGCCTTGAATACTGGTTGCAGCGTTATTCTCTCTTCCATACCAAAGGGAACATCTGTAACTCTAGCTTCTGGATTAGGGAACACTTTGAGTTCACCTTCGACGTATGTCTTCATGAATCCTTGAAGGTTGGCTAGGTAGTAAATATATTCGCCTAGTTCCTGTTCCTTGTTGGACATGGTTCTAATACGAATGATTTTAGTTATTGTCTTTTTGACTGGTATTGAAAAGTCAGTGTTAGCTCTGAATCTCTTATATTCAGATTCGACAGCTGCATGAATCGTGTCTGGATAATTTCTCTTCGGTATAACTTTCTGTGTATCCTTTGCTAGTAACGGAAATAGATATTGTCTTGCTGCAATTTCTTTATTATCTTCATGAATGTTATCTTGACTATTTTTCTTTTCTTTTACTGCTGGTTCTACTGATATGTTTTTAGTCTGTGCTTTATGTTTAGCTTTTGCCATAATCAGAGCTTACTTTATAAAGAAACACTAATAAACATTACTATGATAAGTAATAGTCCTTTGCCGAACTACGAAACGCATAGCCATTGTAGAGGTTGCAGAGTTAATCATGAGAAGCATTTGATTTTATGTCCTGACTGCGGAGAATTTTTAGCTCATAGTGCAAAAAACAAATCGGATAAAGAATTTCATAGATACTAGGGGTTAGTAACGGACATGATGAAGAGGAAAAACACGAAAACCCCTTTTCCAGTTCTTACGAATCTGAATATCCGTTACTACCTAGTAACGTTACAGTCGGGTAAATATTAGAAGTATGAAAGCTAATACGACTAGAATTACGCCAATCCAGAATACAATACGTCCTATGTCAGCTTCACGTCTTTGTATAAGTATACCAGCTGCAAAAAGAACTATACCAATAACGAGAACTAATAACCAGTCTAACATGTCTTACAAAAAATAAAAATAAAGTTTAGGTTACGACACCAGTGATTTCTCTTGCTGCGTTGTCGTTTACTTTTGTGGTTCCGAACGCGTCAAAGTAATATGTTGCTCTTGACAAGTTTCTGTTATCAAAGTGCTCACTTCTTTGAGATGGACCGAATATTGCAGGGAACGTTCTTCTGTCAGCAATCCATAACTTTGTTGCCGAAACTAATGAAGAGGTTCTCCATGTTGCGTTTGTTGGTATCGTTGGGATTCCACTTGCAGTTTGATTGTCCAGTATGATTGTTCCATTAGCAGCGAATATTCCTTTTGTAAAGCTGTTGGTGTTGAACTTTTGGAAGGCTTTGCTACCAGATATGAACACTGTTCCTACCTGATTGTCAAAGGCATATTGACTTTGGTCGTTCTGTATTGTGTTAAGGACTGGCTGGATAAAGTCAGTCGGGTCGTTGGTTGAACGGTCACCAGTCATAGCTCCCATGTCTGCACCAGCAGTTGTAGTTGCAGTTTCAATTATTGTTGCCATTTGTTCGTTACGTTTCTGTGCTAGTTTGGAAGCGATTTTAGATGTGATCTTTCCGAAAGGATCGCCTTGTGTTACCATAAGTTGTGATTCCCAAGTTGCACCTACACCTCCTACGTTCTTGCCGATCTTGACTTTGATTTCTTCCATCTCAGTCTTGGTCGTTTCGATTATATCGCCTTCAGGAACGTTTACCTCAACATCTACATCTCCGAATGACCAATATTTAGCCACTAGATTAGGTGCTGAAACTCGCTCGAAAGCGTCTACAAGATTGTATTGAAGTAATGCAAGTCCAAGAGTATCAACTAGATTGTTGTTTACCTGTAAGGTAATGAAGTCCCTGCTGTCAATTAAAGCTGCTGCGAACGGGTTTGATCTGGTTATTACACCAACTGGCAAACCGCTTTGTAATGCAGCTTTCATTGGATTGTTTACTTCGTCAGATAGCATAAGTCGGATTTGCTTGGATTTTTGTTCCTGATAATGCTTTAGATACTCTGGTGAGTAAAAGTCCTCAGTCCAGTCTTTGTCCTGTCCCATTACCTTCTTTGAGAAAGCTACAGCTTCAGGGTTTCTCTTGTCAGGATACATAATTGCCATGTAACCGTCTGCGTTCATGATTGGTGTTCCGAAACTGTTACTAGCACTCATACCTCCACTGTGGATTGCTTCGTGCGTCCAACCTGTTTCAGGATCATGTATAGTCCCTACGAAGGAACGTGATTCTTTTTCTGCAATGTTAGGAATAATCTTTTGTGCTTCTTCTCGTATAATGCTGCGTATATTGTCAGATATTTCGTTTCGTTGTCTATCAGAGGCTATAACGCCTTTCGTTACCTGATTGAACAACTGATTCAAATAAGTTTGTTTGTTACTCATTTACCATAACACCTATTGAAGTTGTAACCTCACTATTTCGTTCTGTGCAATATCTGTAAAGTCATTGAAGCCCTGTCCTGAACCCATACCCTGACCAGCTTTACCCATTACCTGAGCGAAAGCTACAGTATGTATCAAGTCAGCGTAAGCTGCGTCTGCTGTCTTTGCTTCCCATCCTCCAACTGTAGCACTTGTTTGAACTAGAGAAAAGTTCTTGAGAGCTGCAGCTGGTAAGTATTGACTGTAAATTATTGCTGGTGCAAAAGCTATTGTTCCTATGTCGTCAGCTGATAATGCGTCGTAAATCACAATACCCTTTTTGCCTACCTGTTTTTGTGAAGTTGTCTTTTCAAAGTTACCGTTAGTTGCATTTGCTACGACTGTTTGTCCAGCTGTCCATGCTTCACCAGTTTTCTTTGGAACTGGTCTGATGAATTGATAACACCAATCGAACGCAACTTGACCTGCTTTTACTGTTGCTGGTAACACCATTAGTCGCTGTTACCTCTATTCATTATCTTCAGGTTTGTCTTGAAAAGGTCATTTAGGTTACTGGTCTTTAGCATCTTTTGTAACTGTGCTTGAACATCGTCGTTATTGCCTGTGCTAGGTGAGTTATCAAAAGCTGGATTTGTCAGATTAGCTGCCAAAGGATTACCTTTATCGTCTTTCTTTTCATCCTTAGCTGATTCTTCTTTCTTACCAGTGTTCTTAGTGTAATATGCGATCATAAGAGGAACCAGAGAGGACATTACTTGCTTGGCGTATTTCAATTTCTCAACGTCTTCACCTAGAATCTTGATTGCTTCTTTCTGTTTGTCTTCATTCTCAAAGAGTTCTATAGGTGCAAGTTCGTTTCTGATATTGGCTACGTTCTCACTAACTGATTCTTTTAATTGCTTTTGCAAAGTCGAAACTTGATCTTGCAAAGCTTTTTCACTTGCAGACAATTCTGGTTGTTCTGGTTTATCGTTACCTTCCTTAGTAACATTATCTGCTTTATCGGTTTGACCGATATTAAAGACATTTGTTACAGGTGTAGTAGTTCCGAGTCCAGCATTTCCAGTATTATCTGGTTTGCTACTGTCGTTAACGTTATCGTTACCCATACGAGTATTATGACCTAGAACAGACATTAAAGAACCATCATTTTTTTGCTCTGGTAGACTAGCTGCCAGTGCGTTACTACACGACATAGGTGATCCCTTGCAAAGACCGTGAATCTTTGAATATTCCTTGTAAGCTCCGTTTTTAACCATCACTATGTTGACAAATTTGACTCTATTGAGATTATTCCAGCGTTCCGTAGGGTCTAATGCGTCTATTGTTGGTGAAGTTTCATTAAGTCCAGCTGCAAGTGCGTTTTTGAACCTTTCTACACCTGTCAGACCGTCTTTAGGGTTCTTGTTCTTGTCTAAGTGAACTACAGCTCGTGCATAGTCGTAATATCCGTCATGATCCAAATCATATTTCTTGACTTTGGTAACTGTTCCACCTACAAGGTCTTCCTGTTTTCTCAGGATATAATCAGTAGGATATTTCCCTGTTCCGTCTTCGTTGGTGTCATGAACCTGTTTATTTGCGTCAATAATTAACTTGAGTCCTTGTGCACCGTCTACAGCTTGTTCAAATCCATCAAGACCTAACCCCCATTTGTTACCATTAATGCCTACTTTGGCTAGGAATAGGTCTACAAACTCGTCGTCACCGTCCTTGAATATGTAAGCTGATTCACGTAAATAATCGGAATATTCTTTATCTCTAATGTCCTTGTCTATTGGTAAACGATTGTCCAGAGTCAGATAAATGTGATTCTCTGGATTAGGAACAGAACCCATACAGAGAATAAGAAGGTTATCTGACTTATAGTGACTATGAACTTTAAGCTTTGGCTATTATTTGAGGTGTCGCACAAATAATGTCCAAACTTGTGCTAGTTTTTTGCGTTTTTCTGTTCTTACCATGCTTTGATTTGCTTCTTACCTTCTGTCCACAGCAAGGACAGAACGGACTTAGCCAGTTTTTGAGTAGGATCATTACATAACAATTACTGCAACCTCTGTATCCTTCTTTGTAGGAACGTGTTATATGGTGTCCTCTAAATGGACGGTGAGGTAGCTGAGTGCAGATATTATGACAAGGCATTAGCCTATACCATGTCCCCAATGTCCGTCAGAACCGTATCGTTTCTCTATTTTAATGGTGTATACCTCTTTGCATACCTCACACTTAAAGTCCTGATAATTTGACTCTGGTGTAGGAACTAGTCTGTAGCTACCGCATTTTTTACACTGTTTGTTCATGGTAGATCCCAAGTATCTATTACTGGTAGGTTCTCGTTAGTATTGAGGTATACTGATTTTTCTATACACCAGTTCCATACCTTTACTACTCGTAGGTATTTACTGTTCATCTTCATCAATATGTTTACCACATTTAGGACAATGATATAAATAACTGCTTTCTTGTCGTGGATTTTTACCATTTATGAATAAAGCGTATCTATGTTCTCTATACATGAAACATACACTGTAAACACCGTCATTTACTGCAAGAGCTAAGTTGTTACAGCAATATTGCTGTGCTAACGGATCATATATCTCTACTACACATGCGTCGTTAATTCTCATATTTTTTCACCATTAACTTTTACTTTTACACCGTCAATATAAACAGTTTTACCATAATAGGGATCATAAGTTACCATTACACAATGCCAATCGCTCATTTAACATATTTCTCCATGTTATCTCGGACGTAACCTATAACAATATCTGCAATATCATCATTCAGTCTGTCTATTGGAAACGGTCTAATACCTTCTATTGATATAAATACCTGACCTGAGAACTTTATACCTCTTGTCTTGAACTCGACTTCAAACTGTGACGCGTCTGATATTAGAGTCTTGTCTTTCAATTCTTGATTAAAAGTCCCATTTTCAATACTTGCAAGTGTGTCTAACTCCATGTTGCTTTAATCCTACTCTCTTCTTGAATTTTTACAAAGTCGTGTTCGGAGAACCACTGTTTAATCTGAGGTGAAGTTAGCCCAAGTCCGCATGTTCCGCACCAGTAAGACCATATAACACGGTCTAGTTTCGCAGTATTGAACCAGTATTTATAATCAATAAGACATGTAGGGTAAATCTGTTCTTCTGTGCAGGAACATAATTGTTTCACAAGTTCTTTCTGTTCCTTCGGTGCTGTAGAATAAGGAAACTTCCAGTAACTAGCAGCTTTGGCATGATAAACTCTGGACTTTTCCCTCTTATTCTCTTTAGAGAAATTATCGTTTTCCTTTTGACAGCGTTCTAGGTCGTGGTAACTGTCTGTAGCCTTATCAAGTAAGCACCAACCGCGTTTACTACCGTCTTTAATGTAAGTAAACCCATCTTTACCGCAATAGGGACAACGGAATCCGTTAGTCCTATTAGGTGGTAAGCTCGACATAAATGCCATAACTATGTCAACTGTCCTCAAATTCAGAACATGAATTAAGTAGATAAAGCTTTCTGTTCATAAGTTTCTATCCCTGTGATCTCTCATATATTCAACTACTTTGTCAGCGTCAATATTGTATCCGAATATTTCATTGTATTTTTCTATTGCTTCGTGTTCCAGTTGATCGGAATAGTCTAGCCATTCTTTCTTATCCATAGTATGAAGTGCTAGGCATCTTTTTTTATGTTGTTTTTTCCAGAACACATTCATTTTTTCAAGACTGGACTTGCTATGTCCCTTTTGTCTGATGTGTTTATTCATTAGTAACACCAATATATGATGTAAACTTGCAGTTTCCGCAATTTAATTGCTGTAATGAAACTACATGTCTACCAGTCACCACTTTATCAGGTATGTCTGTCACTGTCTGCTTTGTATTGTCTGATATTCCACATCTAGGACAATAAAAGTCGTCGTTAGTTTGTGTTACCATTTTATAGAACTCTCCCACTTTCAATATCATCTAATGTAGGGATATGCAGAACTCTTTTACATTCAGGGCTGGTTTTATGTTTTATTATTTGTTTACGAATATCATTAAGATCAAGATATACGTCACAGTCATATTCCCATTGGTAACATACTTGGTGACAGAAATCACACATTATATTAAATTTGGTCATTTTATTTACCCTTTGTGCTAAAGTTAAAGTCGCTCTTTGTTGATTCATGATCTTCGATTCCTTTGCCAGTAACGTCTATCATACATTCCATTATTGGATGATAGGGAGAATCTATCCATCTTACCTTACGAGTCCTGTCTGTGACTGACTGTTTTACTTTGTCAATTCTCATTCGGTATGTGAACAGGTGTCCTATGACGTTACCACCAGTAGCGACAAGAGGATCACCGTATTGTATGGCAGGGTTAGCTACTACCTGATTGGTAACAACTACTGCCATGTTGAATATGTCAGCTACTTTGAGAAGCTTTCTTACAATTAATGATAGTTTATTCTGTCGCTCACCTAAGTTGCCACGTCCCAAATAGTCTGACCTGTGCAGAGCAATAACAGAGTCAACTATTACTAACTTGACTTTGTATTTTTGTATGTATGTTGTTATATCCCTTGATAGTAACTCTAGTGACGCTGCGGATAATGGCTTGGCATGTTTTATTTTCTCAAGTGTAGCGTCTGCGTCAATCTTACGGTAATTGCATATTTCTCTTATTCTCTCTGGACGGAACGTTCCTTCAGTGTCTATGTATATGCAACCAGTGTCAAGACCGCCTTCTGCTACTGGTAATGTAGAGTTTATCGCTAGGACATGGCATATCTGACTTTTACCACTTCCAAACTCACCGTATATTTCTGTAAGTGACTGTGTTTCGATACCGCCTAGTAGAAACTCGTCGAGCTTCTTGCTGCCAGTTGTAAGTTTTATCATGCCTTTACGTTTTTCTTCTGTTTCCTTAGCAGACCTGAATAACTGTTCTATTGCGTCATTTTTACGTAGTAGTTTATCAGCTTCCATCATATACTCTATTGCCACGTCTTTAGTGCTTCTTATTGCAAGTGCTACGTCTTCTGCGTTACTAGCGACTAGTTCCAATGGTGAATTGATTCCAGCAGACCTCATTTTTGCAGCTGTCGTATCTCCGACACCTTTAATGTCCTCTAATTCTAGTAACTCTGCATTTTTCTTTTTCATCTATCTCTCAAACCCTCTTAATAAATTTATGAATTTACTCTTTGCGTCAATCAGTTCGTTTCGCTTTGCAGTAACCAAGTCCCTAGCATTAATAAGTTCTATCAGGTCAGGTGTGATTTTAAATTTCTTCAAGTCTACGTCATGTTCTTGTTCTAGTTCATTCATTTATGATCTATCTCCATGCTTTAACTCATGAGTAACCTTATTATAAAGTTGCTCTGTGATTTTCAGTCCTATTTGAGGATCAAGTTCTGCTGTAACCTGTATTACTCTGTCAGGTATATAGCCTTCAGAGAATAGTATTTTACCGATCCTCAGTAATTTTTCAAGCACTACAATTTCGGGACCGTTAACTTCTAAATATATCATACCCATTCACCTGTTTCTAGTTTCTCAATTTTAGTTATCAGTGTTTCCATTTTCTTTATCATTTTTTGACCTGTTTCTAGTAGATCACTAATGTTACTGGTAAGTGGAATTATTCTCTGGTTTAATTCCCTAGATTGTTCTATTTCACTAACTAACTGACTCAATGTTTTTTCATATTTTATGAACACGTCCAAGTCATTAATTGTTATAAAAGTTATTGCCAATTTTATCACAAAAAAAAGATAGGTATGTTACCTATCACAGAACTCGTCGGGCATTACTTCTGCGTCGAGCTCATCGAAGTTGTTGTTTATTGCGTTGTCTGCTATACACCTGAAATAATAAGTCATGCCTTTGTCTGACAGTCTGTGTATGACCATCAACTTTGAAGTATTCTTACCTTTCTCAATTATGTAGTCGTATCCGTTGTTGTAGTTCTCAAGCATTACTCTAGCACTTTGAGGTTCTAGGACTGAGGCATTATCAGTAGCGACGAAGCAACCGATATTATCTCCCTGTTTGTTTACTATGCGTTTCTTTACTGTGAACGGTTTGTGCTGCATTTCAAAATCTCTATGTGTCATTGATTATTCATCCTCCTGCTCAACGTCTTCGTCCTCATCTGCATCTTCTTCTTCAGTAACAGATGTGTCTTCGGTTTTAGGTTCCTCTTCAGTAGGAACAGAGTCATATCTCTTTTTCCCTTTACCTTTGCCTTTGCCCTTACCTTTTACTTCCATTTTTTTGTTTTTTGCTTTTGTTCTCTTTGGCAATAGTCGTCCAGTAACCCAACCTTTAGGGTCATTAAGCTCTTTTCTCAGCTCTGGTGTCATGACTGTTTCTGCAAATTTTTTAGTTCTTACCTGTGGTTTTTGATGATTAGTCATCGGGTTAGTAACAATGTCAGGGTATAAAAAAGTATTGATGTTACTAATCGGGAGATCATAATAACATGCAGAATGCTTACTGTCTATAGAATATAGACTATTTGGAAGATCGGTTAGAAACGTAGAGTTAGTTTTCTCGACTTTGTCACGACCCTCCATATTGACCTGTGATCTCCCATGATGATCTCATTTACTGGTCAAGTATCAATACGACTGTTTTTAGTCTTAGGTTGTAAATAAAGTTTATGATGTTACCTATATAGGTAATAGTAAATAATTATATACTTTAATGTCCTTACTACTATGCTCGGAAATAGTATGCCATAACTAGCGTCATGCTGCCTTGAACCAGACTCTTTTGGGTTCTTGTTCTGGTCTGGTTCGGGACATGACCTCAATTCTCCGCACAAGTTTGGACATTAATTACAGATATATGTAAATAATAGCCGAAGTTTAGAGTCTGTTTATCTTTAGTATTTTGTCGCTTATCTCAAACATATTCATTTTCTCTATAACCTCTTCTTTACTAACTTTAAGTATCACTGGTTCAGGTTTTATTCCTTTAGCAATACGTTCTTTATATCGCTTCATGCCTTCATTAAGATCGTCTTCTAGTGTCAATCTTTGTCTTCTCCCTGACTTGAGGTATCGTTCCCTTTGGTAGGACTACGTTCTCCTTGACTAGCACCAGTCTTAAAGTCTGTTAAGAATTTAGCACCCATCTTACTACCTAATGGCATGTTAATAGTTGCTTCTTGGAAATTGTTCTTCTTTACGTCTTCTATCATCTTCTTTTGCAGCTCGTCTAGTGGTTCTGCTAGTTCTGCCAACTGGTCTTCACCAACATACTTAAAGAACTGAACGAAACTGTTACCAAAGGCATTGTTACCATTAGCGTCATACAAGTTCCACATCTTAATACCGTTATTAATACGGTCGGTCTTTGTTTCCAAAGTAATGGTAGGCATTATAGCCTTTACTCTATTGACATATTTTTCTTTAAGCTCGTCAAGTTCTATATTGGCAATATCAGACAACAAGGGCATAAAGAAGTATTCTTCCATAGTATCACCGAATAGCTGACTAAGTCGTCTTACTCTACCATTGATAAATGACTGCATTGCAATAGCAGCAGTAGCAAAGTTAGCTTCGTCCTCAAATATAGCAAATAACGGTATGCCTAATATCATACATGCAGACTTGTAGTTACTAAGTCTGGTATCTACTATCTCAAGTATCTTACCACTGGCAGCAGCAGCTTCAACATGCAAAGCTGGTTGGTCATGGTATATGATACCTCTTTGGTGACTGTTCGTAAACTTGGTAACTAATAGTGGTGATTCCTGACCTACATATACGAGATTAGTTCCTGTATATACCGACTGAGTAGCTTCGGGTATATCATAACTATTGATTAACTGGTTACCATGACTAATACCAACAAGAGAGAATATACGGGTTAAACCAGAGTAATATGTGTTCTTGTATATATTAAAGTCGTCATAGAAGAACGGTATTAAGTCCTCTCTAGGTATTATGTCTGCTGTTCTATCTTTAACACCCCAATCATACTCAAATCCACCAAACTTGTATGTATCATTATCATCTATTATTGCCTTCTTTATTGATAATGGGTTCAGTAGTATTAGACCAATAGGCTTACCAAACTTACTATAACCAGTAACGGTCTTATCTCTTGCTATCTTCAGTCCATTACGACCGAAGATCATACTAGTAGCTAGTAACTTAACCTGTCTGTCCCAAAAGTTAATGTTCTCAAGTATCTTACTGGTCTTTATATGATACTCTGCTATCTGACTTTCTTCTAATTCCTTAAACTGTTCCTTAACCTCAGTCTTTAGCTTACCCTTATTCTCTAGCCATACCTTATCAGTAACAATACCAAACTTAGTCCTATCAGGTAGAACATAGTCCATAAAGTCTGATATTATACGACGGAACATACCATCAGCAAAGAACGCATCAGCTGTTTCTGTTAATGATACTGTATCAAGAACGTTCTCTAGTTGCAGCTTCTCAGGTAATGCAGCGACATAAGGGTTATTTACATTATAATAACCAGCTGGCATAACAGGTATTATCTTATGTGCATCTAGTTCTTTCTTAAGGAACTTGGACTGGAATACTACTCGTTCATTATTATTATTAACAGCTTGAATGTTACTGTTATCGGATACTATTATGGTCTTGATATATTCTTTTGTTTCTTTCTGTATTGCTTCTTTAACCCAATCCCTAGTCTGATCTAGTGTTATGTTAAGAGCTGATAAGCTCTGTTCCTTGTCCTTATCCTTGTTCTTATTAACATACTGTTCTCTTCTGAATATGTCCATTACTATAACCTAGTAAGATAATAAATCATATATTAACATTATCCACTTTAAGGACTGTTTGACCAGCAGAGTCTAGTGCGTCAATATCACTAACAAAGGGTTTATCCTTATACTGTTTCCTTATTGTGTTATAGTCCTTAATGTAGTTCTCAAGCTCTTTACGCTTTTGTTTGTTACTATTGTTCATATTAAGTAAGTCTTGATACGCATACTTTACTTCATCAGGTAAACTATCAGTGATGGGTTTGTTTCTGTTACTGTGCATATTACCTATTGTTCCTTGTCTACCTTGCAGCTCTGGTAATAAGTTAATAGGAACAGATAGATTAGATATGTTCCTTAGGTCAGTAACTCTATTAATGTCACCACATTCAGGACATGTTACCAATATAGATGAGCTATCAGCTTCTATTAATTCACCTCTTCCTAGTCTTCTTAGTAGTTCATCAGTCTGCATAATATAGAGCTTTACTACTTTACTATTAGAGAGTAAACACTTATCGCAGCTTATATCATAATACTCAAAGTCTGCTACTATGTCATACTTTGGGTTATTGTCTAGTTGCTTATCAGCTCGTTTAATAAATTTAGTAAATGATAGTGTTTTTTGTGTTCCATCTTCGACAGTAGTTCTATTATTCCTACCAGTCTTAAACTTATCAGACTCATATACCATATATTCATTACTAATAACAAGTAAGCTTATATATTTTCCTTATTCTACCTTTACTTATTATGGAAATACCAATACCGAAGATCCAAGTATTCATGCCCGTCAATATGCCATCTACTGTGCTAAGTGATAAGAAGACTATGAAGTATATTAAGTCAAGCTTCGATAGTAGTAATGTCTTATTGTGTTACTGTCATAAGTGTGCACAGCTATACTTTATGTTTAATGACTATGTGCAGCTACTAAGATTTAATCACGCTTTTGTTTCTAAGGTTAGTAAGAACATAAAGAACGAAGCACATAGGCAGCAGCTATTAGGTCATTACGCTGTTATCAGTAGCAAGGACGGTATCATTGAAGATATGATACTTCATAAGGGAACATTAGGACTAACATGTCCTAAGTGCTTGAATGAATACTTCTTAGATCATCTTGAAGCTATGCACCAACTAAAAAGGAACGTTCTATTAACTAATAACGATACTGGCTTCATTATGACTTCTGAGCTTGCTGAAGCTGAAATAAGATTGATTGGTTCGTTATATGAACCGTTATTTAGAGGTTATACCAGTCAACAAGACATTAATTCAAATATGGTAGAGTCTGATAAGAGCGATACTGAAGAGATGATAGGTAAGAAATAATGGCTTTGTTTACTAAGGATGATAACATTACTAATGCAAGTTTTACTAAATATGATAATGTTCGTTTAAGTGTTGTAAGGTTTAATGATGATAAGACACAAGTATTAAATCAAGTAATGCTAAGGTTCTATAATTCTAAGATTAAGAATAAGTTTGATGTTACTATGGAGTGGGATAATAAAGAACGTGAACTAAGACCAGAATTAGAGAATTTGGTAATGCACCATGCGATTAATAATTATAATAACGGTGGACAATATGCTGTTGATACCATTACTGATAATGGTAAGGGTAGGATTAATAATATTCATTACTATAACATTAATGATATTGAGCTTAAGCAATTAAGTATTATTGTTAATGAGTTACTAAATGGTTTTTGGTATAGGATTAAGCAAATAGAGATAAGGAATCAAAATAATGATAAATCAAGCACTAAAAACGAAGGACTTAGTGAAAATTTGAATGAAGTTATTTATATTGATAATGAAGGACAAATTAAAGAACGTGATGATTTAGACTATACCAGTTATATTAATAGTAAAGCTAGAACGATAATATTTACTGCATTTAATCTAGGTGTGTTTAATGCACCGAAACAAGTTATAGCTAATATTGAGTCTGCTGGATATGATACCTTTGGAGAGGACATTGATTATATTAGATTCGCTTTTGCATTTAGATGGAAGACAAAAGCAAATCCTGATCCGATTATTTGTTTACCGTTAAGGGACAAAATATTTCCTATTGACGCAAAGAATATACCGATACCACAATTAGATACTCATCCGCACTGTAGATGTATCTTGATATTAGTAAAGAAAAAGTGAGCACAACTTTGGACATTATTTTAAGATATCTGTAAATAATAGCCAAAGTTTAGGGTTCAGTTATTGGGATTAAATCACGCGGATCTATATGTCTTAGTCTTCTTTTACGTGTTACTGCAATTTGGACTGCATAACAGTGTTTACACATGAATGATAAGTCATACTGACAGTTTTTAGTAAAGTCAATACATTCACAGTCCCATTTTTGGTATTTGTTGTCATTAAAGTATCTGACTGAGTAATAATAATGCTCACGGAAATAATATTGTGTTATGTCTGAAGCTCTTACAAAAAAATGAGTCTTTGTCTTATCGTTCTCATCTCTGAGAACTGGATAAGGCAGTTTTAATATACAGTCAGCTTTTAGTAAGCGTTTATTTATCTGTTGCATATTTTGTTTCCTGTTCTTTGTAGTATGCAGCTTCGTGAGCTTCGCAGTTATTACAAATATAACCGTCGAAGCTTGACGGTTCGCTATATGTCTGCATAGTGAATGTTTCTGTTAGTTCTCTTAATGGGAACACTTTATTGCAGCGTTTACATTGATCTATTTCTACTTTATACCATGTTCCGCACCTCATGCACTCAGCTTGTCCGTATTTGTTACCTGTTCCGTGACCACGATACATTAACTTCTTGTTGCAGTTTGAACAAATTCCGTTCTTAGATAGTTTCATATTCTATATACCAGCCACGAAGCAATAAATATTATCTTTACATTCAAGACAATATTCTGTTTTTGAGTAACACATTTTACCGCAGCATTTACACATTATGTATTTCATTTTTGATCTTTCCAGACTTTAAAATATATAAATGGTATTGTTACCATTATATACAACAGTCCTAGTTTTACGAACTCAGTTTCCATTATTTAATCAAGTCCTTAGCGTTAAATGTGTCTAAGTCTTTGCTGAATATTTCGTTTATCTTTTGTTCTTGTGTTTCATTTAAGAAGTCTAGCCAGTCAAGCTCAGCACAGACTAAATCCCCTTTTGTAGTAACATTATTACTTATATCTCTTAGACATAATATGGACTCATCCTCATCTATGTCTGTCTTTATGTTACCAGTTTGGGAAATATACTCTGTATTCATTTTATCAACTATTGCGTCCCACTCAGCACCGAAACAATAAGAATGATAGTTGGTTCTACATTCTAAGTCCAGAGCTTCGATACTTTGAGCTGTTACTGGTTGACTGAACACTATTTGTATAGTTACGAATAGGAATACTAGAGCTATTACTAAGCCTAATATCCATACGTCATATTTTGCTGGTAGTCTGTAATTGATGGACAATTTATACGAGCTCCATAGTGTTAAGTCTGTTCACTTCTTGCATATAGGCTATTAGTTCGTTCTCATTCATAGTATATAGAGCTGTATATTTTACTTTGCCTAATCTGTCTTTGCCTAATAGATATCTGACAGTGAATGTAATATTATCATCATTCTGCCATATATCAAATTTAGGATTGTTCTGCTCGAAGAGATCAATTAAATTGTCTAGTTGTTCAGGTGTCAATTTGGATATTCCCCTTTTGTAAGCTGTTCTATTCTGTCGGCAGCTGCAATTATTCGACTCATAATATTAAATGTTTTTATGTTGTGTGTTTTTTCAAACATATATCCGTGTTCTGGAAAGAAGAACGATCCTTTATTTGGATTATTTTCTATATGGTTTATTCCTTTAACAGTTTCTTTTCTAAGTGCTTCGCATTGAGTTTCAATATATGTTCTGCCAGTAGTAACAATATATTCTAATTCCTGTTCTATGAAATATATTTCTCCCAATATGTCATTAAGCTGACCGATCCGTTTCTGGTCAGCTGTTTGTCTTATGTCTGACAATTTATTCAGTCCCCTTTTTGGTTTCGCATTCAAATACGAAGTCAAGTATTTTTTGTATCATTGACATATTTTTATCTATGTTTCTTAGTGCTTCAGTTGCATTTAATTGACTGTAGCTCATGACATATTGATAAGTGTATTTGCTTATGTCGATACCATATAGCGAACCAATTATGCAAGCTGACATTTGAGCGATTATTTCCTGATCTTTGTCTTGACCACCTTTAAGATATCCCTGTATATGTTCGTGTATTGCGTGGGTTAATTCATGAAACCACGTAGTCCAGTCATATACTTTAAGGACTACTTTTTTAGTTCCTGATTGATAGTAACCGTTCTCTCTACCAGTAAACTTTGCCCACGATACTTTTAAGCCTAGTTTTTTGCCTATGTCCATTAATGGCGGAAGCTCTTTTGGTTCGTTCTCATATTTAATATCGTTTCCTTCGGTGTCTTCGACTCTAAATTCTGCTTGAAGTCCGAATAATACGCTTATCTGTTCCATATTTTCGCTAAGTGCTTCGTTCATTTTTAGATACTTAATTGTATAATGTCCCTTGTGTTCTACGTCAGACTTTGCATATACTTTTACCATTTTGGATACTGGTTTCCTAATATAGAACGCTTTTGACTTTGGTTTTATGCTTCTGCCTAATGCTACCCAAGCTTTAAAGGTTCTTGCATCTTGTGTTTCATTCATTTCTGTAATTACTCTATTTAGTAACGACCATGATTCACAAGGTGATCCGTTCTTAGTTACGTAAACATGAGCTATTTTTTCGAGTAGTTCTTTTGTTGAGTAACTTTTGAATTTATTTATTATTGCTTGGGTTCTTGTTTCTTGTTGAGCTTTCCACGCTTCGGGACTCAGTTTCTTAAACTGGTATTGTTGATATGTCAATTTAACTAAGTCCTTTAATCTTACTTTGGTAGAAATTATATAACTCGATTGCTATTTGTTGGCACATCTGGATATCGTTTCTGTTTACAGCTATCTCTAATTTGAGAACGATACTGCTTATGTAGAACAGTGCAGAACTAACTTCATCATCTCTTCTTGAATCGTTAGTTCCTGTAATGTTACTAAGTTTCTGTATTGTGTTCTTTAATTTTTCGAGTAGTTCGCCAGTCGTAGGCTTAAACAAATCGTTTCTACTCATTGAGAACACCTATTGAATCTTCGTTTATAGCTTTCGCTATTATGCTGTTTTTGCTGAGTTCATTTATCAATTTTCCAGTATTGTCTAAGTCACGTAATTCTGCAAAGTCTTTTTTGCTAAGACTCATTTAGGCAAATACCCCTTTATGTGTATTAGTTAAGCCGTGATTCAACTGACAGTTAAGACAGAACACGGTTATTTTGTGACCAGTTTTTTTGCAGACTTTGCATTTTTTAAAGTTACTTCGTGGACTTCGCTTTTTACACTGTGGACATTTTTTCATAAGGACTTTAATTCCTTCAGCTGCGTTTCTTTCGGCAGTAACAAAAGCCAAATTTGCTAAAAATGTTTGACTCTTGGACTGAGTTTCTACGTGCGTATTTTTTACATACATCGTAGAATAAACCAGAATTATAGAATATAAACTTTGGATATTAATTTGAGCACAAAAACGCGAAAAATGACTAAGATATATACTAAAAAATTTATAACGGTGCGGGGGATAAGATAATAGTTAGCTAGTGCATATAAAAATAAGGATTTCTAAATGTTAGACTGTAGTAACACTTAGAATCTCTAATCGTTCAGTGCTTTTGGTATCTGATACTTTTATGGTAACTTCTTTCCCTATCCACTTAAACGGTAACACTATATGTCCACCATGATCGCCAAAAGGTTTAACAGTCTTTGTTAGGGTATCTGGTATCGTTCTCATTATGGTATCAGTCCCATTACTAGTAAATAGTAATTCATGGGATCTGAAATTTCAAGATCGGGATCTCCAAATTTTTTGGTCGACCGTATGGATTTCGCGTTAGAACCGTATGGATTTCGCGTTAGCGACCGTATGGATTTCGCGTTAGCAATATATATGTGTGAAAAAATTTGTGTGAGTGCTCGTATGACTTTGAATATTTTCATATTCATTTGAGCTTCTCACCAGTTTCTAAGTCATATACTTTTGCGAATTTGTCCAAGTTATTAGCTACCTCTGTAAAGCTCTGTGCATGTGCGTCGTTGCAATGCTGCACTAACATCTCAAAGTTCTTTATCTTTATGGCATATTCGTCTTGAACCTCACATAGTATACATGCTATTGGTTCTTTGTATCTGGTAACAAAGTCTATACCGTATTTCTCTGTGAGTTTTTGCTTGGCTTCGTAGTATTGAAATTCAGTTTCATCTTCAGATAGTCGTGTGAATGTTGCTATTGAACCGCAGTCTTTCATTTGTTCACAGGTATAGCCTATTGTATGAAGACATTCACCTACAGCACAGAAACGTAATGTTACCTTTTCCTCTAATGAGTCGCTATATGGATCAATATATTCAGTTTCTCTTCTGCATAATGTGTTCTGAATGAACGCGTCTTTTGTGCTGCGTAGAACCCGTGTTACCTTTTTTAGAAACTCATTGACCATAGTTTTCAGCTCCAAATTTCGATCCTATTTTCGATCCTATTTTCGATCCTATTTTCGATCCAAAATTCGATTTCGATTTCAAAGCCAAATTTCGTTTTTGATTTTCAATGTCAAGTTCGATTATGATCCTCAAGTTTCGATCCCAAATTGCTTTGGTCATTGTGATTTACCCCATGTGCATTTAAGGCAGCATGTTTGACATACATTCTTCAGGTCTGTTCTGTATTCAGGTTTTTTGTGTGGACATTTATGGAATTTTGTTTTACCGCAGTTATCACAGATAAATGCTTTGTTACCATTTACTGTCAGAGTCATCACTTACTGTCTAACCTCTCTTGTATTCTAGCTTTGATTGTTTTACCTCTGCAACCAATACACAGTAACGGTGTTGAAACCCTACCACATGAGATACAATACATCTTGGGTTCTTGTTTCTTTCGTTTTATTTTATCTTTGGACTCGTCAGCAAGTTTGGTAAGAAGATCGTCAGCTTCTTTGTTCGCTTTTTCGAGATCAATCATGTGCTGTTTTTCATGTTCGTGTTCAGCTAATACCGCGTCAGATTCAGAGTCGCTATTGTGTATGCGTAATGGTTCTTCGTCAGGATACATATTTTGTTCTATTCCTTCCAAGTCCTCCCATTCCTTAGCTTCGTCTGGTTGACCGTCGTCTGACATGGTTAACGTTTCCATGTCAGCGAAGTTCTGTATGTATTGGCTATAATCCCTGTCTTCACAGCTCATTATTTACCAAGTTCCTTTTTCTTTGCGTTAAACTTCTTTGTCACAGCGTCAATGTCCTTGCCCTTTGCTAGTAACTGTGTTTCACCTTTTGCTGTTTCTTTGAGTTCACCTTCGACTGTTGGGTTATATCCGTCTTTGACTGGTCGTCCCTGTATGTAGTAACCTTCTGTGTTCAATGCGTCTTCTATACTGTGCAGCTTGGTTGCAAATTCTGACCAGTTAATTACTTCCTTATACTGGTAGTATTTGATAGAAACAGTTCCGTCTTCATTGGTTTCTAAATACAGTGTTTCATGAGGATCCATGTTGGTAGCTGCATAAGCTGACTTGCCTTTTGGTTTGTCTTCCTGTAGGTCTTTACTCAATTTTGGAACGCCTCTTCAGGGTAAGCTACTGTCCACTGTGCTTTATGAGTGTATGGACTGCCGACAATATCATGCTGTCTGACACATCTTTTGCAAAAGTTGAAAACTTTCATACCTATGTCCTTGCAGACTTGGCATGTTTTCATATTTGCTTTTTTCGATCTTCCTAGACAGAGTTCGCATCTATAAGAGTCTTTTTTCACCTTGTTCTTTACTTTGGTAACTGCACTCTTAATGCCCTTTTTAAAAAGTGGCAATGTAGGTGTAGTTATGATACTTACCTCAGCTGTAGGCATAGTATCCACTGATGACGTATTTTCTACATTCATCCAGTATAGGTCAATATCCAAAGTTTATAAACATTTAGCCGAAAATAGATAAATTATATATATCAATATCATTCATAATGAGTAGTAAAATGAGCACAGAACTATGGAACAAGACCGTAACCGATTTTCAGCTATTGTGCTATGGATTGCTTAGAGTATATGAGGACTTTTGGTTCAATATATTTGAAGCATTGAAAGTCAAGGCTGAGAATAGAATATCTTACGGTGTGTAGCTTGGTGTTTAAGAAAGTGGACTGACAGACAGCTAGAGTCAAGTGCGTCAGTTTCAGCTGACTTTGGTTTATCCAGTTTGAACTCTTTACCATTTGCAGAACCAAATCCAACATGTATTGAACTGAACTCGTTGGGTATTGACCAGAGTCTAGCAGATAGTATGTTATAGGCATTTTTTCTCATGTTCTGGTTATTCTCTTCAGTCGGTAACACTGGACATACTCTAAATCCCTGTGATGGTTTCCAGTGCTCGTCTTCAAGCTGCTGGTAGTTCTCGGACTCTGGTATTTTGCTTTTTAGCATTTGGATAAATGGTATTGCAGAACCGTCTACTACGAAATATACATTCTTTCTGCCAAACATGTTATAGAAGTTCATGCAGTCGTTTACAGCTTCAGTTACAGTAGGTTGTTTCTTCTGTAGGAACGCTACTGTTTCTGCCATGTCTGCATTAAACGCTAGATTGTATTCTGTGTTCTCTGGAACAGATATTCTTTTGTAATAATCCTTTGGCACATCTGCCATTGGATATCTTGCAAAGGGATTATAACGTGTTACTGTAATAGAGAATTTAGACGCACGTTCTGAAGCTCCCCATGCTGGGTCAACGCCTATGAAGTGTATAAGGTTCGGTTTTATTGGGTCTACTGTATATGGGAACATACTAGCAAGTTCACCAGCAGCTTCAAGCCAACCTTTCGGAAACATGGTTCCTAAGTTACCTTCATACTTACCCATATACTCGCGTCGGAAATAGGACTTGTTTTTCTCACGTTCGATAAAGTTAGAGTCGTATATCTTGTGCATACCATGTGTGTAGTCGAACAGTAACCGTTCCCATCCTAGATAGTCTTCTGACACTTTAAACTCTATGTTGTAGAATAGACCGTCTGGTAGGTAAGCTGTGGACATTAATACTATGAGTGCGTTAGATTTTTCTTCATAAACAGTTACTACACCTAGTATCTCTCTGACAACTGACATATCGAATAGATCGCCTTCGTCAACGAATAATGCTAGGACGTTATGATAATGTCGTAGTGATTTAATGTTCTCACCAGCAAAAGCCTGAAACAGTATGCCATTTATTACTTGAATCTCATTAGTATTGTAGTAGGACATTATCAGCTCGGGATAATTTTTCATGAATATCTGTTTGAGTCGAAATATCATGTCAAGTGCTGCATTATAACCGATACCACTTACATACATAACTCTGTAACCGTTGTATTTGTAACCGTATTTTATGGCAATCCATGACATGTAATAATTATTGAATGTAGTTCCGCCAAATCCTCTAGGTTTTCGGATGAATACCTTCTTGAAGTTCTGGTAGGCTTTGAGCATCTTTATCTCGTAGTCAAATATTGGTAACTCTTGAATCTTACCGTATAAATTCTTCTCTGGTAGTCCTACTGCATGACAGTAACAACATATAGGCTTACCAGTAGACTCTACACACATTTTCTTTATTTCCAAGTGCTCTTCGTATGGCATGTCTAGCCAAAATGGTAATTGTCTAAGTTCTTCAAGCTGTTTCTGTGCTATTTTGGTTATTTCGTCGAATGATTCTTTGGTTAATCTGCGAAATTGAGCTGGTATGTAAACGTCGGACTTGCCGAAAAAACTTTGCTGGTGCTGGTGCTGTTGTTCATACTCAGTGATAGTATTGATAAGGTTACTACGTGAAATATCAGTGCTGAACGGTTTTTCGTCTACTAAAGAATAGTCTATTTCAGTTTTTCACCACATAGGCTACAGATATTGTTCTCTATGTCAGTGTCATTTATCATGCCAAGACAGAACCTACATCTCATTTACGAATCCCCTGTTTAGATTCAAAATCTCTTCGTTTCTTCAATTTAGAAACGTCTACTTTCATCATATTGCGGAAATAGTTAAAGTGGTTTATGCAGAAGTAAATATCATTCATATCTTTACCCTGACCAGTAGCACCTTCGTATGCTATTACCCTTATATGAGCTGGATTAAGGCAACCTTGAGTTTCACAGATATACATCGTTTTTTGTTTCTTTGATAATTCTTGCCTTGCATTAAAGTTCTTTAACAGTGTGGTTGGATCAAACTGGTTAAAGTTCTTAGCCCATTGATTAGCCTTATTCAGTATATCGTCAACGTCGGTTGACATTAGGAACGTTCCTCTTCAAGCGTGTTTAGTTTTTTACCCAATTTATCTTCTATTGCTTTTAAGTGAGGTGCGATCTTAAATTCTTTGCTTTCAAGCACTACATGTTTGGACTCTACTAATTTCTTATTAGAATCAGGGTCTACATTACCAGATATTTTGTCGACTGCCCTTGAAGTTTCGTATATTTCCTGTTTCTCAATAGAGATACCATTTCCTTCTATGACTGTATGTAAAAAGTCAATGTATCGTTTAATCCTAAAGTTCATCGGTCCCCCTTCAAGTATATCTAATTTTTCCTTTATCAGTGACGTAAGAGCTGTGTCTATCTGATTTATTATATTCATGACACCTAAAATCATGGTGGTTTTTACTTTAGATGTGAATAATTGCTGTATCCAGTCGTCAAAATATTTCTTGTTATTGCAGTTACTTTCGATCCTCTCATCTAGTAACTCAATGCTACGCTTATAATCTGCTGTAAAACCTGATTGAATCTTGGCAGTTAGCCATGATGTATTAGAATGATCATCAATTATCAATTTCCTTGCTTCTTGTATATACTGACTGAACTGTCTATCACCGACTTCTAGCAGTCCATGAGCTTCTACGTAAGATTGTATCTTGCTGTTCTCTTTGACACCAGCTTTTAGAAGTGTGAATATCATAAGTGTAGCAGCTTTACGCTGTGCTATGTCATTGATTGTTCGGCTTGGAACCCTGAAGTATCGCATTTTCTGGTTACCTTTATCGGCAACGTTATCACCATTATTATCATTAGTAACAGGATTTCCATTAAAGTCGAAAACTTTGTTCTGTATCTTATTATCATCTTTAGTTCTGGTGACAATTTTCCTAGTTTTATTATTAGGTTTATCATTATCCAGAATTGAGCTTCTAGTTCCAGTCTTATTATTCCTACCAGATAAATTATTGAGTCTATCGTGTCGCGAAGACACATTTTCATGTTCAGTTTTAGTGTTTCTTTGTTTAATAGTTCCGTTCTTGGACAACTTTACTGTGAGGAAGTATAATATTAAGTAATATATAACTGAGCTGGCGTAAGTGTGAGTTCTACTTACGTGACTGGTATATTTAAACTTTATATCTCTGTTGATTCTTTACAAAGTCATGCCAACAAGCAAGGCAACAGAAGAACCGAAGAAAGAAGCAAAGAATTATGAGGTAGAGAAATATGTGTTTCGTGGTGGACAGCTGGTATCGTTCAAGTTGAAAGGTAAAGAAGACTTTGTAGCAATACAAGATGTATTGGATCATGTCAAGAATGACTCAGCATGTCACTGTGAGATTGACGGTAAGAACAAGAAACTTATAGTAAGGAATAGTGGTTCTGGTGACTACCTGACAGTCGAAGGTGAAACAAAGGCATTAGAACAGTTGATACCGTTAATGGTTACCAAGCCTAGAAAGAATGACAAGGAAGGTAATCCATTACCAGATGAATACGAACCTAACAAATTGGTTCACAACGCATAAATATTTCTTTTAATCCTCTTTTTTTATTGGTAGACGACGTTCTGTTTTCAAAGGCTACAGATGAATGGCTAACACCAGATAATATCATACATGACTTGAAAAAGGAATTTAGATTTACACTTGACGCAGCTACCAATAGTAATAATCCTTTAGGGTTTGATAAGTTCTATACTAAAGAAGATAACGGTCTTATTCAGGATTGGTATACTTGGACGTTCTGTAATCCTCCATATTCTATGAAGCATGACTTTGTGGCAAAGGCATACTACGAGATGAAAGATAGGGGTATATCTTCTGTATTGTTACTGCCAAGTAAGACTGAGAATAGGTTCTTTCATATTTACATTTGGGATAATAGAAAACACAGGACTTATAAAAATGTGGAAGTTCGCTTCTTGCAGGGTAAGCGAACGTTTAAACCCTCAGCAATTAATGTTCCAACAATTAGGAACACAGCACCTTTCGGGTCTATGCTTGTTATATTCAGAGCTTAATCTTCGTCCCATCCACAGTATTCAAATTCGTAGCCTTGAGCTGCCTTCTCACCGTTGTCAGGTGAATTAAAAGCTTCTCTTATGCACTCTTTTTGTTCTTCAGTTGAGGACTTGTATACGTTACCACTTTCTATTTTCTTCCAGCTTGTTACCTCACCAGATATTTGTTCTTTGTCATGCTTCTCTGTAAACTGACATAAAGAGTCATTTTTCAGTGATTTCCAGAAACCAGTCTTTGATTCTGGGTTATCCTTATGACCTTCGCTGTCATATTTTATGCTCACTGTCAAGTCCTTACATTCTCTGTTGTCTGCAAAAGATGTGTTACTAGATACAAGAACTATACTTGCAAATAGTAAACTTACGCATAGCATACCTATCTTCTTGTTCATCAAAAGGCTTTCAGGTATTATATGGTATATAAAAGTTTCATAATTGAATGTTACATATTCTTAGTAATATCGGATAATAGCTAGAGTATCTTAATTAAGTAACGATTAATTAAGATTATCTTATTGTTGTTCAATTTTTAGTATTTTGACTTCAGTTGCAGGATGAAGCTCATTCCATCCCATAGGCTTATCAAATATCCATCTACCTTTTACATACACCTTATCGTCAACTTCTGGAAATTGAATAGTAGACAAGTTCCTATGCACTGGCATTATTTCTATTACAAGGTTTGTTTGATTGTCCCTTAGTAGAAACTCGAATCTCTTTTCTACTTTCAATGTAAATTTGAAGTCACCATCATACATCATAGTGGTAACATGTTTAACTCTGCCTATTGCTTCTTGACATGGTGATATTGTGGGCTTGTTTTTTGTGAATTTTATTTCATTATCGCATCCTTCTATAGTCTTGTCTTTACCGTATACCGACATGTAGTGATTGTATACTGTAATAATAATTAACATTAATACCACTATTAGCAGAGTTAAATGAACCCTATGCAATTACTTTCCCTCAGATTCAATTTCTTTTTGGTCTGCTAATCTATTTTGTTCTCTGCATAATTCTTTGAACGGATATTGGTCATATAGACAGTAACCATTTGGATCAATATCCTGACCGAATACATAATTAGATAACGCCATTGCTACCATTACCATTACTGCAATTACTATTATGAAGACCACTATTGCTACTATTACCGAAACAGTTGTATGAGTCATTAGTTAATCTTATCTCCGTATGGTGAATTAATACCTCCATACCTTGTCGAACAAAATTCTGGTATTCCTTGTATCTCTATTTTGGTATTGAATATACAAAGTTGTAGTGTTCGTCCTTCGTCTTCAAGTTCTTTTGTCATATTGAATTTATAGTCTTCACCGAATGACTTCAGTGTTAGAAGATTCATTGTTAGATAAAATCCTAACACTATGAATAATCCGATTAACAGTGCTTTGAGTTTTCTCATAAGATGTGAATTGTTAGAGTTATTTAAAAACTTGACTATGCCTATATAGGTGATCGACTGATCTGATCGAGTGATCTGATTCGATAAACCTATATAGGTTGCCTAAAGTTTAAAAGCCTAGCTTCTGCTGTTAATAATGCCATGTTTGGTAAAAATAAGGAAGACGAACAGGTTAAACCACAAGAGGAAGTTTTAAAGAATCCTCAGATTGGTAACAGCCCACAAGCAACAACTTCAAGTAATATAGGAACCCTCTCGGCACAAGATAGAGCTGCTATTGACAAAGCTAAAAATGCTTTGGCAGAAGCAAAGGAACACCAAAAGATATTCGGTAAGTTCTTTCAGCTAGATATTGGTGAAGAGTCAATAGTGACTATAATTCCAAGTCTGTTTGATACATTCAAGACCAAAAGCAAGGACGGTGAGCTCGTAGATACATTCAGGTATCATTTGGTAGACGTTAGAGCACCAGATAAACAAAAATCTTGGGACGTGTATGCTTCAGTTGCAGCTCAGATAACAGAACGACTTGATAAAGGTGTTCTTACCATGAAGATCGTATGTGGTAAGAGTCAAACTGGTGGACGCAAGTATTCTGTAGAAGACGCTCAATAAGTAAGCGTTTCTCATCTTTTTTTTTATTCAAGTCTACCCAATTATCCATAAATTTTAGGTATTTTATTCCTCTATCTGTTAATGAATAAAGAGCTCTATCAGAACCGTATAACCAGTCTTCATATAAAAGTCCATTACGCTTGAGCATTAACGCTCTTTTATCTATGTAAGTGTATGTTACTACTGAGTAGTTATTGTATATGAGAGTATATAATTCATGAATCGTAGACAGTTTCATGTTACAGTAGTGCAGTATCAAGTGATCTATCACGTTAGGTAACTTGAACTCTTGATGAAACGCTACTATTTCAGGTATGTTCATATCTCTCAAAGTCCTCCATTTTATGACCATGATACAAACTTAGACCTTTGATGATATTACAATTCAAGACTATAATTGTATCTGGATCAGATTCTGCAATATTAGCTGATTTTATTATAAGTGATTTTTCGTATTCTGTTTCTGGTAACAGAATTATGTCTTTAAGTTTACCTCTTATCTTCATTTACTTATTCTCCTTCAATAATCATTCCTAATTATACATCCGCAACAATCTTCACAATGCCAAGTATTAGGGTCATCACAATCGCCATGTCTAGGGATATGTTTATCGTCTTTGTTTCTCATTTCACATCTACATTTACAACAGATCCAAGTCATTTACTTATTCTCCTTTTCTATTTCTGCATGACAATCAGTGCAATAATAACCAATTCTAGTTTCAAGAGTTGTGTATTTTCCACATTTAGGACATTTCATTTTTCGATATCCTCTATAGGTTCAATTCCATATATGCAATAATCTGAAATTTGTTTGTTGGTCAAACAGAATGACCAATATCTAAATGACTTTATCATTCTTCGTCAAGCTCCTTTTGGATAACAGTTTTTATTTCGAGATAACAACCTACTTTGATCAATCCTCTTGCAGCCATGTTAGTTATAAAATCATCTATTAATTTTAATTCTTCAGGTTTCATTAGTCGTCAAGCTCCATTACTATTACCGTGTGTCCTCTGTGTCTTGTTTCTATTTTATAGAACTCTTCGTGACAGTCAAGGCATTTGTATATCATTTTATTGTCGCCTTTAGAATCTTGTTTAATACTAATGGGTAGAAACAGTCTACCTTCTGTATTCGTATGAATAGTATGTTAGGGAAATAGTCTTTGATGTAGTCCTCTGCTATTTGATCCCTGCGTTTCTGTGCTGCTGTATTGTGGCGTGACTCGGTTATTTGTAATGTGTGACCATTTGGTAGTATCACTATGTCATTTTCTTTCTGGTCTATTTCGATAACTATTTTGGTGATACATAGGTCTTTGTCATAAACCCACACGTCGTATTTGTGAATAGTATACCTCAATTTGTGCTTGGTTACGAATGATTTGTCATAGTCTATTCGCTTGTTGATAATTGCAATATAACCCTCTCTTTCATACCACGCTACTACATTGTCAGCTGCCATTTTATGATCTATTGGGTCAACGTCAATATCGTCTATACCACTGGAATAGTCTACATGCTGTAAATGTTTTCTAAGACCTTCATAGTAAGCCATAGATTCAAATTTGGAATAGGGATCATGCTTTTTAAACTTTGGCTTTGCCTATATAGGTTCTGAGAAATTATAAATAATTGTTCTCTGTAAATAACTCTGCAAGGCTAGAAGTTAGTGATAAGGTCATGCGTGGCAAGTAAAGCCCTTGACGAAAGCTAACCACAGTTTACGTATGTTACTGTCATTGATGCCTTGCTTTACTCAAATTGTTCCTTAGTTGAACCGAAACTCGAGCTTTTCTTGAGCATTTGTGACATGAGCACTTTCTTTGTTCCTGTTATTGGTTCCTTTACTACTTTTGAATATATCTCTATAAAGTCAAGTGGTGGATGCTCGTCTAGGTGAGATGATATTCTTTGTAGGAACTCTTTTCTCTGAGTCACTATGTCCTGAGTGAGTCCGCGTTCACATACGTCGGTTTCAAGGCAATTAGGACACCTCATACCAGTCGGAGATTTATTATCAATTCTCATTATGGGTGGAATGTCATTTTTCTCTGCGTCAAATCTCTTTATACATTTAGCACATACGACAGTCTTTGTTCTTGCTTCACGTCCAGCTCTCTTGTCAGTTGTTTCTTGAGCGAACAGTTCTGTTTCTAGCTGTTGGTAAATTGATTGACTTGACTTGCTGTTAACACCGTTGAATACCAGCACAAGCATAGACCTGACAGAGTGCATCATTTTTCTTGCTTGGTCAAGGTCGTATATCTGGTAACGATTTAATCCGTTGAGATAATCGTCCAGTTGTTTTTGGATAAGCCTAACATCGTCGTTGATAGTTTCAATACATTTTTTAATGTCTTCATTATCAGTCTGAAAGTTAAGGTCATATACTGATATTGGTTTTCGTAGTTGCTTCTGAGTGTGATCAATAGGGTTCTTGAGAACAGCTTTATGCTGTCGTCCAGTGGCAGTTATACGGTCTTCGATATTCTTAATAGTGTGTTCCATATATGAATAATCATTATAGATTTCTGTTATCTCTTCCTTATTTGTTACTGTGTTAAGTAATGCACCAAAAGCACGTTTCATTTTAAGTGTTACCTCTTTGATCTCTTCGCTGTTATATTTCTGGTTCTCATTTGGAAGAGTGATATCTTCCATACCGTCATTATCAATGCTTACTATTAGTGGATTAGACTCATATTCACCTTTTAACCAGTCAGGGAACGCATTAACAATAGTCCATTTTTTCCAGTAAGACAGACAGTCCTTTAATATCCTGTCGCGAATGTCTTCGCTACTTAGCTTAATACCGTCGGTTGACTCTTTGCGTAATTCATTTGCCAGTTCTTCGATTCTTACCTTTGCTGAACCTGAGAATTTTCTAACCTGAGCTATGCAAAGTGCATGTTCTTTCTTAATTTCTACCAGAATTTCATCATATTTGCTACCCATAACTGTAGTTTACTAACAAAAGGACTTATATAAACTTTGGACATTATTTACAGACGTATGTAAATAATAGCCAAACTTGTGCGGAAAAATAAAGGTTGGTAGTCGATTATTCGACTGATTCTAGGACTATTTTTTCGCCTAACTTGAATACTAACTCAGTTTCAGAGTCGACAGGCTTTGTTTGACCTTTGTCCGTAAAGTATTCTGTAAGCTTGATGTTACTATTACCACTTACGGTAAGGTGAATTGCATTAAGTTTCTCGTCATAAATCGGTGTTATGTATTTGAGAACCTTTGAGCTCTTCTTAAATTCCTTTAATTCGTCCCTGATTTCTTTCATCTCTGTAGTTTGGTTCTGGAATTTTGTATTGAGTTTATCATATAGTTTTTGTGCTTGAACTCTTGTCTTTTGTTCGCTTCTAAGCTCTTCCTTCAAATTCCTAATGAGATCGGCTTCTGGATTATCTGATGGTGTATCTGGTAACGTGTCGCTGTCCGTGTCTTCGTCAGCTGTTTGAGTGTCATATACTCTTTTGAATTTATCGGGTAGACACTGGTCAATATATTTAGGGTTCCAGTATTTCTTACAGTCTTTTTGTATTTGATCTCTAATGTCTTCGATACTCATTTTAGTTCCGTCTGGTTGCTCAGCTTCTAATAATTTTGCCAAAGTGGGTATCTTCTTGTGTGCTAAATGCTCAAATTTATCGTCGGCTTTAACTTTCTCTGCATAAGCTTCTTCTATAGTTTCTAGCTCTAGATCATACTCACTTTTTTGAACCGTTTCTTGTTCTGACATCAATTACAACCATATTGTCTGATATTTATGTTTTTTTCATATAGTAGTTATACAGTCTGAATATTTTTTGACAATTTGCGTAGTATAATCACACTTTTTACACAAAAAGTCTGCCTTTGATAACAAATCGTCGTTAGGTGCGTAGCTCTCAGTAATGGTAACTGTCAGCTCATGTTTACAGTTAGGACACTTCAGCTCATTGAATTGTGAACAATAAGCTGCGTATCTTGCTTGGACTTCCTTATCATTCATACAGACTCTACCTTCTTGGTGTATATTTCCATGAGCTCATTTATTATAATATCTACTTTGTCTGTGAATGATATTATTTCCTTGTTACTAGGATAGGTAAGCTTTGTTAACATCAAAGCCTTTATCCTTAACAAGTCCTGATGTATGTCATTTTGTTCTTTGAGAACCTTTATCCTAAAGTCACTGATGCTTGACAACTTGAATTACTTCAGCGTATTGTTCTTTATATTTTTCGCATAGATAGTTTATCACTTTAACTAATGATTGATTGGTTGCCTTTACATCTTCATAGAGTGATATTATGTCCTCAAGTGCTACGTCCTGTTCCTTTAAAGGGGACTTGTATTTTCCTGCCTGTTTTTGTTTGAACATTCCTAGAAGTTCGTGAATCACATCTCCGTCAAATTTCTTGAACATGACCTTCTTTCTCAAAAATTGAATGTCTGTCAAGTCCAGTGGTTCAACGCGAACCAGCTTGGTCTTTGCATGACCTGTCGGTTTTTTTGCCATAAGGAATAACCGTATACGGACTGGTGCTTATAACCGTATACGTATACACTTATTGACTACTACTACTACTACTAGCTAACGTGGATCACTTGCTCTATGATCGCTATACTGTATACGTATACAGATTTATGCTCATAAACGTATACGTTTATTCTGTGCTCAGCACCTATATAGGTCATGCCAAACTTTATTAAATATCCAATGTTTACAGTTCAGGATGAAACCCACAACAAAGAAACGGGACGTGATAAGAATACAGCGAATATCCTACTTTGGTAACCAAACTACCAGCAGACACAAGAATAATGTCAGAATTTATATCCAGCCATACTTTGACAGCTCGGACGTTCTGACTATAATAGACCTGAAGAAAAGAATCAAGCATACAAAATGTGATGTTTTCTCTATTGACTGTGGCAAATATACTTACCAGAGAATGACTGACTCTATGTTCAGTGAGCATACTGGTAAGGACTGCATGTTAATACCACTGAGTAAAAAATCCATCATGCCAAAAGGGTCAATGAATAAATATCTTATAAGTAGTAACACCAATCCAAACAAGAAACCGTTATTAATGGTCGTAATGGACAAAGAGTTCTATGATTCAATGGTGACTGGTTAATGGTAACAGAGTTTGAAGTATTAAATCAAGAGATAGCCAAAGCACAGCTTCGTAGCACTAGAGAATTGATTAAAGAGGTTCGCGAACTTAATAGTAATATGAAGAATCTATCAATCATACTACGTGGTAGAGAAATTAAAGCTGGGTTATTGTAATGGCATGGAAGTGTAAAGACTGTAAGCAGTTAATCGCAATAAAAAATAATCTCATAGTTAATGCCGAAGGTGGTGAAGGTGGGTTTAAAGGTGACAGACACGTATGTAAACACAGACTTGAATCTGGTTCTATTGCAGAGAACGTTCTTAGTAAGAAGGATATAATATGTAATAGGTGCGGATTGAAATACAAAGGCGAATATGTTTCTTGTCCTGATTGTTTCGCGTTAAAGTGTCAAGACTGTGCAACAGTTTACTATTGGTTACGAAGTCGTAAAAAAGCTGGTTGCCCTAAATGTGGATCATTGTATGCGGATAACATTGAACTTTCTGTGTATAATTCTCAGAGAAAATGTTATGAAAAACTATTATAGCTGTAAATGGTGAATATTCCAATGACAAGAAAATCAAGTGTTTTAGTTCGTAAAGATAGTAACAGCAATTTAGTTTTACTGGACAGAAGGATGAAGAAAAACACAAGAATCTATAACATGGAAAAAGACAACAAGGTTACTATAGAGATGGTTCATACAAGCTTTGACATAGAACAAAATGGTTGGAATGACTTTATCAAAAAGGTGCTAGATGAGTATGGCTTTACTAACCGTAAGACCTATGTCATGCGTATGATGATTCATGCGTATACTCACGGTTTTATAAATGTGGAAGAATTAGAGAAAAAATTAGAGGGTATAGAGAAGGATATATTTCTCTAGTTGTTTTCTGAGTCGTTACCGTTTCCAGAACCTTCACTTATTTCTAATGAGGTTACTGAACTATTTTGCAAGTCAGATACTTGACTTTGTAGGTCTTCGACTGTGTCTTCAAGTTGATTTATTTGATCCTCTAATCCTGTAACATTAACATCGTTTCCTGAATTTACATTAATGTCCATCAAGAGTTTATCAACTTCAAAGTCACCACGTTTGACTACGATTACACATGTATTCTTGTCAGCGTCTACCTTACATTCGGTATCCTTTGCACTTGCTGTTTGATATGTTCCCATAGTAGCCAATACACCTGTGAGTAATATTGCTGCCATAAGAAACACTGAAGTCTGTAGTTTATTCATTAAAGAAAAGAAGGGAAGTATTGCTTATAAGTCTTTACAGTTGGAAGTCCTCTATGTTCCTAAGTGAGATACCTTTTGTTCCATCTTGATTAGGATTGATTCTATACCATGTAGCACTTGATTGTAGATATAATGGCTTATTGAAGATAAAGTCATACTTTGAGTCCTTCAAGTCATAAGTAAATTCTTTACCTAGTTTCCAATTTTGTCCGTCCTGTGATAGTTCGGTTCTTGACAGCACATCTCTACCATTTATCTTGTCCGTTACTTTGAAGAATACCCACTGTCCTACTTCTATCTTGAACGGTAAGTCTACTTCGTTACCACCGTCGATATGATTTGGTGTCGGTCCAGTATGCCATAGTTCTATTTTCAGTCCACATTTTTGACCTTCTAGGTCTATAAGATGATTGAACCCACCGAATTTATTCTCAAGTTCGCCACCGTGATTATGTCTTGATTGTTTCTGTATAGTGCTGTTTCTAACTATGAGATCATTAAATCTAATCTCACCAGTAGTAAATGTATTGTAATTGCTAGAGTCAATGTAAATTCTCTTATGTCCCTTGTTAGCACTTAGCGTTAATACGCCATTTTCAATAACAGCTTTGGCATTTGTCCCTGAAGCATTAAGACTGAACCCCTTACCGTTTACGAAAGGTTGAGGGAATAATGGGTCAAAGTCTGTGACGATTCTATTTTCTCCCCATCTACCAATAGTATTGCTATTGTATAATGAGTTACCTGCTGGTGGTATTGGTGGCACTGGTGGTTGAGTAATGTCTTTTACAACTGTTATCAAGCACTGTTTACTTGCTGGTTGACCTTTATCGTCCTCTACTGCAAGTGTGCAGCTTAGAAGTAAATAATCCTGTCCTATTGGTATTGTCGGTGCTTTGAACTTGACGATTAACTCTTTTTCATTCTCTTCAGTAGGAACTATACCGTCTGGTAATATCCATTGAGAAGATGTTATTGTTCCGTCGTCCTGTGCAGAACCATCTAAGGTAACGGTTACGCCTTCCTTCACTGTTTGATTTTCTCCTGCATCTACAGTTGGGAACTTGTCTTCTGTTGGGTCTGGTGTTCCGTCTGGTTTGTATGTTACTTTGCCTAGTAACTGTTTCATTTCACCGTCTATCTGAGTATATACTTCGACTGTTTCTTCGTCCCTTGTTGACCATTTTATCTGTTTTATCCTCTTTGAACCAAGCTCGTTACTTAGGATTTTCAGTATTGCTTTTGTCGCCATGCTTAGTTAACACTCCATTGATGAACTACGTTACCAGAGTTTGAGATGAATGTTCCATTGATGTTTTTGGTTTCTGAGTTAATATCTAATTTAGTAAAACCATTGGTTCCAGAGATACATGTTATTGGAAGCGAAGAGCTGCCACATGGATACATGCTTGAACCTGTGTCATGTGTTCCTGTTCCTGCTGTTAGGTAAACTATTCCATCAATTTCTATGTATTGATAATTATGGTTATGACCTTGTAGAACAAGATTTACACCTTCTGACTTGAACAGTTCATTATAACAAGCGAATCCACCGTTAGCTGGATGGTTTGTTTTTACAGTAACAAAGGGTTCATGAATTGATATGATTGATATTGTATGTTCGTTGCTGTTGAGTTTATCTTTTACCGATGTGAATTGAGAATCAGAACAAGTCATACCAGATTCTTTACCATCCATAGTGATAACTTGGATATTCTTGTCGCCTACATAGAAATCGTTGATACATGATCCTGTTCCTAAGAACGCTTTGATTGCTGCACATTCATCGTGATTGCCTACTGCTATGATTAATTGTGCTTTGGTAAAACCAGCGTCTAATATTCTTTGAAGTGCGTGAGCTCCATCTTTATAATTATAGTCACCATTGATTATTATTAATTGAACGCCTTGAGCTTTCATTAATTTTGCCTGTGTGGTAAGTCCACTGTTATCGTCAATATCAGCTATAGTTCCAGCAACAAATTTTGTGTTATTTGTAGTCGTATCAGTGTCATTGTTACCTGTGTCAGTATCATTATCATGTCCCCCTGTTCCGTTGCCTACTGGTGCTGTGTTATTTGTAATTATCTGCACACTGGTATCATTATAAACTGATATACCTAGTGAGTCTATACTAGACCAATTACCGTTTATTTTTGGTGCTGTATCAATAGTTTTAATCCAATTTTCTTTTGCTATTTTGTCTTCCTGTGATGTGGTTGCATATACATTAGTAACAAGTCCCATTAAGAGAAATGCTACTAGAATAGTCGCCAATACATTTTTCATTAGTCAAGGTAGATAATTGTAGATATATAAAATTTGTTAATATAGTCTACAGCTTTGCTCTCTGCTATTATCATCCCATACAGAACCTTCATATTGTGATTGTTTCGTTCCGTTACCAGCAATATCTGATATATAGCAAGTGATCACATAGTTTGAACCATCAGCATTGATATATTCGACACCTATTCTGTCATTTACCTTTAAGAATCTTGTATTCGTAGAGTAGTCAAAATTCTTGTAAGTCAGCGTAGTAGTTAATGACGCGTCAGTATAACTCGTTGGTGAGGTGTAAACTACATTATTTGCAGAGTCCCATATTTTAGAAAATACACTAGCTGCAGCTGGTGTTCCTACTTTGGCTAATGCAAAGTCACAGCTAACAGGTTTCTTGTTATATGCGTCTGATCCTGTATCTGTTATCCAAGCTGCAGCTCTTTTTCTAAAATCGTTACCAGATGTGTTACTAAGTATCTTAGGATTATTAGAGTCTATAGGTGCACTGTAGAACGGTTCAGACGGTGGAGGTGGAGGCGGTCCACCACCAGCGACAGCACATGGATTGTCCCTGAGTGCATTAACATCGAACGTTAACACTAATGGTATCACTAATGCAGTTTCGTCACCTCTAGTATCTATTGGGTCTGTAGGACTCTGTTCTGGTGAGATAGTAGGATCAATCTCTCTAGTAGACCAGTCTTTGAACTTTAGGTCTGTAGAACTTGCGTCCCATCTAAACATAGCCCAACCACTACCCCAAGTTAGTATCTGGTCGTCGTCACCATTACATTGATCACCTCCGTCGTTCCATCCTCCAACGTCTACGGTTTCACCGACCTTTACAAAATTCTTACCATCAGCGTCAAAGTCGACGTATGCTTCTAATACTACACCTTGAATACCGTTAATCACTTTATTGTATCTTACAAATTTTAAATTGTGATCCTGTCCGTCCATTATAGTAGCGAAGTCAGTAGCTATTGGGTCTGAAGGTCTTGATTCATAATGAGAATGATATATCTCTTTGAAGAATTGAATTGTTAGAGCACCAGCAAAGAAGAATCTGACACCGTAAGCATGACCAGAACAGCAAGGGTCTTGATGATGATGGAATGTCGGTCCCTTCATAATAAACCTTCCATCAGAAGGACTGAAGTTATTTACATTAATCTTTGCTGTCATTTCAATGTCACGCCACCTGTCAGTCATACCAGTGTTACCTTTAGCTTCGGCAGCTGCAAAGTCCATGTTGCAACCACCGTCAGCATTATCCATGTTTACAGCTTGAGGTGTTTGAGCATTAAGACGAACCTGATCGTTTCGGTCACATTTCCAGTAACTACCTGAAGCTGTTAATCCGCCTACTGTAGAACCAATATAAAATCTTGAATCGTGTTCTGGATCGTCATTATCCATAAACCACGACTGAGTATTAGCTTTGGTCGCGTAAATGAAATCAATATCAAATTCGTCCTGTGTCATTCAATGGTAATGGTTATATTTGACTTATTAATTATTATCGTTTAATGAAGATAACCGATCCTAGAATCATTAAAAATATAGAAGGTAACTACTTTATCAAGAACAATTTAGACCATAAGGAATTAGACATTATTGCCGAAGCATTATCAATCATGATACATAAAGGAATACCTGATCCTCAGAGATATGAGGAAGTGGTAAAACTCTATGGTGAGATTCAAGAGATGTGGGATAATACGACTTTGACTAATCCATTACCAGTTAATCCACAGCTTGTAAAAGAAGATGTTATAGAACCTCAAAAATGTCCTGATAATTCTACTTGGAATGATAAACTGAAAGACTGTGTTCCTAATAATGGGTATTATAAAGACTCTGACACTGGTGAGATAAAACCTGTTCCAATATCAGACTGTGGACAGAACGCACATTTTGACTCTGAAAAAGGTTGCGTTTGTAATGATGGGTTTGAGCGTGACAAGTTAGGTAATTGTGTTCCTATTCCTACGAAATAGTAAAAGTATCCAGAGTATCACCGTCAATAGTTATTAATTTACCAGTCAGAGTAGAATTATTGGTTCCAGTAAAGTCCACATCACAGTAACCATTTTCTGATCTTTGCTGGTATTGTTGCCATGATGGTGTATTGTCCAGTGGATATAAAGCTCCGCCACTGTCATGTCCTCCAAGTCCACATGTGACTACTACGAATCCATCACCTTTAGTAAATGTTGAACCACTTGTTACTACTGTGGGGTTCTCATGGTCAGCTGTATTGTCTTTTAGTAACTTACTTCTCTGATAGTTATGGTTATGTCCCTGTAATACTAAGTCTACATGATATTTGGTGAATAATGGCATGTAAATGTCTGCCTTATTACCTTCATTTGGTGGATGGGTAGAGTCAGCTGTAATAAATGGTCTGTGACATGTTACTATTATCCAGTCAATGTTATTGTCCTCACTTGCTTTTTTAAGTTCATTATTAATGAAAGTATATTGTGGTGAACCAGTAGAGAATGTGGACTCTGAGTCCATGACGATTATTGCAATGTTCTCTATGTCCCTTCTATAGTAACCATTTGGTATTGAAAATCTGCTAGTCCATGTAGACCTTTTACCGCTGTCCTCATCATGGTTACCAATAGTTATTAACACATTTGTAATACTGCCTACAGCGTCAAACCAGCATGTAGTCCCACTTACATAATTCTGGTCACCTAGAAATATTTTCCATTCTACATTTCGTGCGTCCATTGCGTCAAGAACCTGACTGAACATAGACTTACAGTCAGAGTCCCCTACGAATCCAAGTCTTATATTTTCTACGTCCTGTGGTGTTCCAGAACCACCGTCGTTACCACCTTGATCTGTGTTACTACGTCTGAGTAAGCCTTTGAGTTTGAATATGCCTTGAGCACCTAATGACTGAGTAGTTGGACTTGCCAACATTACACGTCTTACGAATATTGGTAAGTATGATGAATATGCGACTGAAGCTTTGGCTAGATTGGATATATATAAATTCAAATCTTCTGGTTCTGTGTCTTGTTTATTCCAAGAAGCTAGTAAAGGTTCAGTAGTGATATTGGCTAATTCTTGAGCTAGTATTGAACCGTTATCTGTTCCGAATTTGTTTGTATAAACTACGTTTCCTGAATTTGGTATAGTTCCGAATGTATAATAATCTGCAACCTGTCTTGAAGTAATACTACTTGACCAAATTCTTACCTCATCTATATAGCCTTCAAAGAACTGGTCGGCAGCTCCAGAATGTCCACCTATTCTCATGACAGCAGAGTTAGTATCTGGAACGCTAGTTGTTCCTAAATTAGCGACTTCCATACCGTCTATGAATAATCTTAGAGTTACAGCATTATATTTCAGCAGAACATGATGCCATTTACCATCATTATATGATAAAGGACTGGTAACGAAATTATCTGTTCCAGCACTTGTTTCAAATCCACCTACAATTTTTTCAGCTGAGTTCATCCATATACCGAAACTTAGATTAGCACCTGCTGTTTCTGTTGATAGGTGACCTTTATTGACAATAAATCCGTTAGTTGTATAGTCGGCTTTTTTGGTATTAAACCAAGCTGCTACTGCAAATTGAGGGTTATCATATTTTGGATCGTCTGGATCATCTACCTTGTCACTTGTCCCATTGAATGAACCGAAAGGTGCATAGATGTATTTATGAGGTGATGGTCTGATAGTTTTAATTGTGTTATCCCATAGAGCACCGTTTGTAAGTGTTCCTACTTTAGAACCAGAAATAATATCAACTGGGTTTCCTTCCCCTTCATCCATAGGTAAATCATAACTAGGTGTGGTTACAAGTGAATCGTTACCAGCATAGAGATTAGATATTTGGGTTTGAGATAATGCTGTAGTCTTCCAGAACTTGAACTGTTTCATATTGCCTTTAAAATCAGTTGTTGTGTTACCTAATGTTAGAGTAACACTTTGATTTATTGCTTCTGTAAGATTGGCAGTTGTTCCGCCGACTACGGCATTAACATAAATTTTTACATTTGCAGAACCTAATGAATTATCATAAACACATGTTACAAAATTCCATGTGTTTAAAACTAAAGAATCAATCTGTGCGTTATTTGAACCATTGGCAGCATTTTTTACATTAAACCTAACTCTGCCAGTAGTAGTATCAATAAGACATAAGAATCCTTGTGCTGATGCACCACCATGATTAACAATATCTCTGGTCTGTCCATCCCAACCAGCAGTAGGATATATCCAAAAAGAGAACGAGAATTTTGTTAATGAGGTTGACCATAAAGTAGCGTCGTTAGTGCAGTCTACATCATCATTAACACCGTCAAACAGTATCGTATTTGCATTTATAACTGGTGCTAAAGCTGCGTTATCAAGTGACCATGAAAACTCATGCTGGTCTGACAGTGTATCTCTGTCAAGCCAAAATTTAATAGAAGGTAGACCTTCGGTTAATGACTTTACGTTAATATAGAAACACATGTATTGTGTTTCACCAGTGGTAGCTCTTGCTAGTGTTATATGGTCAAATAAATTAAGAGGTGAAGAACTTTGAATAATAGCATCAACACTCTCACTCATGATACCACCTAGAGATAACGACTTTGTGGTATTAGCTCGTCCACCACTTAGCCTATACTCAATGATGTTCTGTTCTTGAGCTGACATGTTTTAGTCCTTTACGTCTAGCACAAAGTCAGCAAATCTTTTACCGTCTTTTATCCTAACTTGATCCTCTGTTAGAGCATCTATTCTTGAGTTTAACTGGTCAGACATTAAATGCTTTGGTCTGTCTATGAATGTTGATATATGGTGTCGTAATGGTTCTTTTCTCTGGACTCGGACTCTGTCTGATACTATAGACTTCCATTGAGATAATACGTTGGTTAAATCTCTTTGTTCTATTTTCTCTTCTGGAACTATGTCGCTACCTACTAGAGTAACATTATATTCATGTTTCTTTCTGCCCTGTGGGTCTGGAATATTGTCAACCTGCTCAAAGATCATATCTATTCCTTTCTTGGGAACATAGGATAGTTTGGTTGCTTCGTGTATCTTTACACGAACTGTTTCTGAGTAAACGTTACCATCAGCTGTCAATTTAATGTATCACCTGTCAGATAGACTAATCTCGGTCCCCACCAGTTGAAACTCTTGGCAGCTGCAGCTGTTGTTTTTTGACCATTACGCATTACCTGTGTTCTGCTAGAACTAATACCAGTTGAAGGAACACCTGTAGTCTTTACCCCTGACGTGCTCGGTCCTACTTTCCAATCTATTTTTGATGCTGGTGTATAGTAGAATTTCAAAGCACGTTCGTTAGTAGTATCACTTGCCACACCTGTATCTGTTCCTACTCTTGTAGAACCATTAGCAGCAAAAATAAAATAATTACCGTTAACTGAGGTGCATATCTCCCAACCCATTTTGTTATTGTTGTCAGTAACATCACCCACAAGTTCACAATTAACACCAAAGTTCCATGACATACTTGTTACAAGCGTATTGAATTTAACAGCTACCAGTAATGAGATCGGTCCAGCAAAGTCTATTTTCTGGTTATGGTATTGAGCATAACTTCTATTGTTAAGCGTTGCTGCCATAGTGGTTTTAATTGAGTCTGGATCAGTAGTAGCGTCTTCAGCAGTAGTATTACCTGCGTCATTTGTTATAGCCCAATCTGCTATTAATGGTCGATAATGATAAAGTCTTAGAGTATCCATAACTTTACTATTCTGGAATACTATATTTTGAAAATCTCCACCACTGGTATTACCAGCATGACCGTGTTTAGGATTGCTTAGGTTCTGGTCAGTAGCACCGTCCCATGCAAATAAATTATAAGCAATATATCCACTACCAGTATCTTGAGGTAAATGAACCTGATTAACGACGTTACTAAGACCTGCTAAATATGCTGAAGTTCCAGATATGATATTCATCTGGTTAAGCTTTGTCTTGCTTACAACTATTGTATTGTCCCATACATTACCGCTCATATCTTGAGTATCATTCTCCTATATGGTATATGACTAATATTAAACATTTCTTGGGACTGAATACTCCGTTGTAGATACTTTACCATAGGCTATATTTGCTATTGTCAGTTTGTTAGTAAAGTGCTGTGATACTTCGGAAGCTGACACTTTGAGGTTTAAGAAATATTTAACCTGAATAATATGACCCTGAATATACCCACCATCTAAATCTCCACGTTTACCAATATACACATCATGATCTGTAAGACTTCCATAAGTAGGAATCGAACCAGCTTCGTTAGTCTGCAATGATCCATTAACATAAATTTTTAATTTGTCATCATCTGTAGCTCCAGCTGGATCATAAACGAACCACATCTCGTAATCGTTACCACTACTTATCGTAGAAGTTGTTTGTCTTGTCTTATCTACATTAGCCTTTGATACTGTAAAACGTAACTTACCGCTTGTTGGAATTGTTATACAAACAGAATTATCATTTGTGTCGTCGTCAACTTTATAATATAATGTAGGGTCAAAATTAGGGGAAGTTATAAAATCAAACTTTACTCTTACGAGTAAAGAGAATCCTGAACTTGCGTCAATCACACGCATTGATTTGTTAGCATCGGTAAGTGACTGGTCTAGGACTTTGATATAATCTTGGTATCTTGTAGGTGAGGTTGCACGATTAAAATAAAGTGCTTGTCGTTTCTTAGTATTAGTAGCATCACCATAACCTCTGTCAAATCCTGATACTAATTTAGGTTCGCCATAACAAGTTATATCTTGACCTACTGCACCATTTAGATTAGAACTTGGCATTTGAGCGTCGTCAAATAACTTGTAACCATAATGGTCTGTCATTATCCACAGTCTTAGATTGTTAAAATCTGGTTCTGAAGCTGGGAAATAATCAGCTGTTCCTATTGCATGTGCCATAGTATTGTAATGATCATTTACTACTTTACCATAATTGAATGAATTAAGACCTAGAGAACTTTCGTCAAACTTTGTATCCTTTGGAGGTTTTTGGTAACGAGAACGTGAAAGCTGCCTTCGCATTTCTGCGAATCTTTTCTCTAAAGGGTTACCATATAAAAGATAAACTTCATCAATATCGTTTAATGACATGTGCTATATTTGCTTCCTGTTCATATAGGAACTATAAAGTGCACATACTAGCCGACGTTGAGAACTGAGGGACGGTATTATTTTGAGTATGTGCTTTCTGGTCTGTAGGGTCGAACTGTATTACAAGCTGGACTCTATCATTAGTCGGGTCTGAAGAATTAGCTGTCAGTGCTTCTTTCATGGTAAAACCAACTAACCCTGAAGAGAATGATGCAGTAACAAATAACGTTTCTCCGCGAAGACCAATAGAACCATTATTAGCTTGATTAATTGGGACTCTTGATACTTCATGATAGAGTGCTTGAAGACCGTAAGATAAAGAACCTGTTCCGTCACCGACAGCTGCATGGCTAATCGGAGGTTGATATATTCCCATCATATTAAGCCAAATATCTCTGACAGCTTCAAAGGTAATTCGGTCATGCTTTCGTCCTATTTCCATAGGTTCTAGTGTCGTATTTTTGTCTAAAACGACAGACTGATCATTATAACATCTCTGAAGATAACGGAAATATTCATCATGTCTGAGTCTACCAGTATTCATATTTGATATTAGTTTCTTTACTATAGTATCAAAGTCTTTAGGTGACCACATGATAGCAAAAGACGAGTCTATTAGAAAGTTTCTAGGAATGACAATTTTTCCCTCTTCGATACTAATACCGTTCTTCTTTACATATTGGTCTATTGCTCGGTAAATTAATTCTTGTAGTTCCTTGTTCTCTGGTTCAGGATAAGCCTTCTCGGAAAGTGGTTTGGCTATCTGTTCGCTCATAACTATTCTACTCTTCTAATTATCACAATTAAACTTTACGTTGTTAGCTGGGTTATATGATCCTTCTAATGATAATGTGCATATCCTTGAAGCTTGATTTTCACCTAGATGTTCGTCTATCGGTCTAAGATCGTATGTTACTCTTTTTATCCTCATTTGACTATTAATTAATGGTTTGGCTACTGTCATAAATCCGCTCATGCTAGGCTTGAAGAATCTGTTATTTGGTATCTTGCATTTTATTGTAGGTATGTAGGTTTTTGGTAACGATAGTAACCATGCCTTATATTGCATGTATAGATTCACACTGGTTTTATCTCTTAGTTCAGAAACATTCATGACATATTCTTTCACACCGTATTGAGGGAACAGTGAAGGTGTCATTATAGTCTGTATTCTCTGAATGTCTGAATTAAGGGAACATGCGAACACAGGTCCAGTGTCTTTTACTAGCCATGTAAGAGGTTCTTTGCTTTTGTCGCCACCTGAAGCACTACCAGATTTATACTGACCAGAAACATTAGTCTTGTTATTATGATACCAGAGTATAGTATTCTTTTCATCATGATTGGGTTCTCCCTTATCCTCTTCGTCCGTTGATGATCTATTGTAAAGTTTTATACATACTTCAGTGTTACCTTTTATCTCATCAGGGTCAACGTCCACGTCGACACTTATTACTTCAGGGTTTTTCTTTATATCTGAAAGTGGTATCTCAAATTTATCAAGTTTGGTTCCAAGTGGTTTACCGTTAGCGTCGGGTAGACACAGAACACCGTTTACTCTGTTATTTGGACTGGTAACTTCACCTTTCATAGACAGCATTAGATTGACTTTTGATATTCTTCTTGCGTCAACTGGAAGAGGTAAATACTGGACAAGTGCTTTGAAAGTCAAATTAGTGTTACCGACAGCTTCGGAAGAACCAGCTATGAATACATCATCAATATCTGTTATTCCATGAAGGATAGTTGAATGATTAATATCAGGTGTGGTATCAATGTTGTATGTAAAAGCTGGATAAATGTAGCTTGTATTATTTGCCAAGTCGACAGATTTGTTCATTTCATAAGCACTCTTGAATATAATATCAGAAACATTTAGTTCTGGAAATTGGTAATAGAATCTCTCTTTGCCTTTGGTAAAGTCTACTCCCCAATGACCACCAGTTATACTACGCTGATATTCCATAAAGTCCCATAGGTTTACCACACCAAGAGATATACCAGAAATAACAGTGTTAATCTCTTCATGTAGGTCTATGTTCTCCCAATGAGCTTTATCCTTGATTATGATCTTATTGTATAGTAACTCTGAAGTCTTACTTATAGCACGGTCAACATGGAACCAGCTCTCAAACTCTTTGCCACTTACCGAAGCTGGGTCTTGTAGTGCGTTAAGTTTAGCTGACCTGTGATAGTTAAGGAATCTGTATAAGGCAAGGACTTTAGCACCTAATATAGTAACGAATTTGTATATAGTATTTCTGCCCTCTACATTTACTTCCATCAGTTCACCGAAACCTGAGAACATGTCCTCATACGGTATTGTGTTACCAGCTGCTAGTGATATGAAGTATTTTACACCACCAGCAAGTTTACTATTATTTAGTAAATCGTCACCGTCTTCTATTGCAAGTATAGCCATATTGGTTTCTGAGTCTGCCATAGTAAGCTTCAGACCGATTACCTTGAATGGTTTACTTCCATACGAATCATATCTGAAATAAGTATCATTCTCGTCGTTGCTCTTGATTACCAATTTCATAGCAAGTGGGAATTGATATGATGGATCACTTGTCTTTGTTGATGTAGAATTATAAGCCCAATCTGCACCGTTGGTTAGTGTTCCTGTTCTAGGATTAGATATATGATCTTTTGGGTGACTTTTATTTTCTTCCATCTGTAGACGGTATGACGGATCTACTACAAGTTCTTCTCGTTCCCTTGCAAGATTAAAAGCATCTGTAGCTGTAAGTGCTATTCCCTTCCAGAACCTAAATTCTTTAATATTACCAAAATGGTTATTCATAGTAAATAGTGCTAATGGGACGTTGAATGTTCCCACTGTTCCACCAGTTACAGAACCTAGAGCACCATCAACATAAATTTTCATGTGGTTTGAACCTAAAGTGCTGTCATATACACATGTTACTTGATACCATTTATCGACTTTGTTTATTGTAGTAGAAGAACAAAATTGATAGTCTACTGCTGTGCTCATATCAAAGAATATTTTATTTGGTTCTAATGCGTCTTGAAAACATGTAAGTCCGAACCCACTAGCAGTATCCCACATTGATATTATTGTCCTCCACTGTAGATGTGTAGATGACGTAGTTTCTTGGAATTTAGCCCAAAATGAAAATGATAATTTGGTCATTGATGAACCCCAAAGAGTAGGTTCTACACCACCATTAAGTTCTAATGTGTCACTACCGTCGAATAGTAACGACTTGTGATCCCATACTATACCAGATGATCTAATACCACGTAGCCCGTAACTTTTTGGATTGCCTTCTGTTTCATCCATTGCTAACCAGTAGTCAGGTTCAATTTGTGATTCATCTCTTCCTTCGTATAATTGTAACGCTTCAGCTGCCGATAATGCTTTATTCTTCCAGAACCTAAAGTCTTTCATATAAATATTTGGTGAATTTGCTGACTGATCTGTTCCTAAAGTTAGTATTGCAGATAAGTTAAGTGTTTCTGTTAAGTTACCTGTATCAGTCTGTAACACGCCATCAACATATAATTTTATATTTTGAGTGCCTAATGAATTATCATAAACACCAGTTAATAATGTCCACTTGTTTAATGGTAACGCCAAATTTGAAACAGCGTCAAAATTAGTTCCAGCTGCATTTTTACATAGGAATGATATTTTATTACTATTGTTTACATAAATAAGTCTGAATCCCTGAGCTGTTCCATTACCATGACTTATTATGTATCTATCAGCAGTAACAACATTAGCAGTAGAATAAACCCATATAGAAAAAGAGAATTTGGTTAAAGCTCTTGACCAGAATAGAGCGTCATTACCACATTGAATATAATCATCTGTTCCGTCTAGTTTTATTACCATTTAATTGCCACCGTAATTAGACATGTATTTACCCATTCTGGGACTGACTGTTTCCCATATATCTATTGGTTTTAATACTTTGCCACCGTCAAGTTGAAAATGGAAATTGATAGGTGCTTGTATGTTCAGTGCTTTATCTGCCAAGTTGTTAGGGTTACTCAATGGGATAACAGCTTCAGGTTTATTGTGCTCACCTATTCTGACACCTCTGTAAATCTGTGCTTCGTCAATTATACCTCCATGCTGCATACCTATAATGCCACCTTCTCTTACTGCATTTGTGAATATGCTATTGAATATACCACCACCAGAACCGCCACCAGAACCAGTAACTTTACGCTTTATGGTAATGGTTCTTGTAATGTTTGGAATATCTTCAAGTGCTGAACTCAAGTCTTCGACTTTGGATATTAGGTCGTCTACAGAAGACCATATAGTATCAAAGTTATCTTCGAGTTTACCTTCTAGTTCTTGACCTTTGTCGATAACAGCGTCAAATCCAGTATTGAAAGAATCTTGTATTTCAGTAGATGTAGTATCTGCGTCACCTGAGATAAACTCGAAGCTGAAGGCTAGGTCTGTTTCCATGCTCTCAGCGTCAACTGCAATGTTATTAAATGCAGTAACGATAGGTGTTTCAATAGCAGTCTGAACTTCTGGTGGCGTAGCGATAAGTCCTAAGTCCTTGTTAATACCATCTGATAACGGATTTGCAGTATCGTCTTCGCCTTTGAATCCAGCGTCGGTTAATTTTTTCTTTATTTCCTGTAATTTGGAAATAGCTTCTTCTGGTGATAGGTCGTCCCAATCAACCTTCATAGCGTCGTTGATAACACCTATTACAGCTTCATCTTTACTTTTTACACCAGTCCCACCTGAGGACTTGAACGCTTTCTTAAAGTTCTCCCAATACTTGTCATTTAACATGGTAAGGTCTTCTGGTTTTATGTGGTTAGCTGCATGGTCAGTTAAGATAGCAATGGCTTCATTAATGGAATCTACAGCAGCACTTTCGTTACTAATCATAAATGATACTTCCATAGGTATCATTATTTTCCTTGCACCCTTTTTGGTCAAGCCTAGTTTCTTTGCAATTTTACCTACGTCTTTCTTCATTTTGGTATCAATGTTTTTATCGTCGCCTTGATCGAATAGTTCTTCACCTATGACACCTCTAAAGGACTGCATTATTTTAGCACCAGCGTCTTCTGACATTTTTACTGTTTCTGCCAAAGCCTGTGAATAAGTCTTAGCCTTTTCAGTTGCCTTTTCAGTGCTCTTCGTAATATCTGCTAAAACATCTACCCATGTTATACCTTCAAGTCCTAATGCCTGATATTTTGTAAATAGTTGTCCTGCAATCTTTACCTGCTGTTCTACTGATAATGAGTTAATATCCTGTGTCTTGGTAAGGGTCGCAACCTCTTTGTTATATTGCTGTTCAAGTTTTATTTGGTTACCAGTAAAGAGAGCAAATTGTTCACTGTTGACTTTAATGTCTTCCTGTCTTTGTGCTTCCAAGTCTGCTTGTAGGTCTAGGTATTTTTGTTTGTTGTCAAGCTGTTCTTTTTGTGCGTCCTCTTCAGCTTTGGCTAATTCGTCTAACTGGTCTTGTTTCATTTGCATTTCTTCGTCATAGAATTTACGATAAAGTGAGATGTATTCTGTTAATGCTTTTTTCTCTTTTTCAGATAGATTGGTAATAGAATCCACAAAGGCTTTATCGTCAATATCTCTACCCTGTTTCATCAATGCTGATCTTTGTGTGTTATATGACCTTAGTGCAGTCATTATGTTTGCATATCCTTGTTTGGTTAACTGTGTAGCTTTTTGGAAACCTTGATTTATTGTGTTCTCATCCAGTATGAACAGTTGATCACTGAAGTTTTCATCTTTAACCTGTTTGCTCATTTGATCTTTGAATAATCGCCATTTTTCCTCAACGTCGGCAATCAGAATTGGAAATTCAGCGTCACTAGCACCAATTAATTTAGTCAATGCAGCTATGAAAGCTTGCTTTGCGTCCTCACCAGCTTGAGTGAACATTTTAGCACCTGATATATCGTCACCATACATTATCCAATAACCAGCTATGTTGTCCTTTGCTTTCTTGATCTCATCTTTAGTAGCACCAGTCCAGTCTTTGAACATCTTTATTGTATTGCCTACAATATCAAAACTTGCTGGTTGACCTACGTCCACTTTCATCTTGTTTAAAAGATCATTGAATCCGTTCAGCATATTAGAAACGTCTACACGTTCTAAGTTAGCGAACATTTCCTGAAACGCTAAATCTGTAGCTTGAGTTGAAGCTCTTAATTTCTCGCTCTCTACTGTCAGGTTACCGTATTTGTCCGTTACCATAGTAGTAGCTTCGGCTACACCACCACCTAGTATATCTCCCAGAGATCCCATTGCATCTAATAACGGTTTTAAGAATGGTAACGCATCACCTAGACTCTTGCCTAGTTCATTGATTCTATCTCTCAGTCCACCTACATTGAGAGCTACAGCTGCAAGTAAAGCACCAGCTAACGTTATTGCAATGAAGAACGGATTGGTAAGTCCTATGGAAGTCAGCATTGCTCTTAGTCCACCTAAAGCACCTGTGGTTTTTACTACTGCTGGTGCTATTGGTGTCAGTCCAGCTGTAAAAGTTGGAATCGCACTTGACATCATAGCTGTATTATTAGCCTTGAAAGCTTGTCCTAATGTTAGGAATCTTCCAGCTGTCATTAATGTTTCTTTACTGAGTCTTGGTAATAGACTTGAAGCCAACATAGTAACGAACGTTACCGTATCGAACATTGATAATGCCATGTTTCGCTGGAACATAGTAAAAGCTCGAGTTTGTTGCTGTAGTTCTTGCTGAGCGTCAGAATAATCTTTTGTTCCTTGCATACCTTCTTTCTCAAGTCTGTTAACTTCGGCTTGAGCTTCGTTCTTTCTTACGAGAGCATCAGTATAAATTCCATACATTCCAGCAGCTTCTACCAGTGAACTTGATAGACCAGTAGCACCAAATAGTAACCCTCTATTACGTCTTAGACTTGTTCCGAATCCTGACTGTGCTTGTTCTGATTTTTTAGTTGAGTCTGTGAATGTTTGTTGAGATTTAGCACTTGTTTGAGCTGCTGTTCCATAATTCTTAACTTCTTTAGTTGCGTCCTTTGTTGATTTGGTAGACTTTGCAAATTGCTGATTCATATCAGCTGTGGACTTGGTCGTTTTCGTAGTAGCTGCGTTCATAGAAGTTAGGTTTTTGCCTAAGTTCTCAGCTCCTACCTCCGTGTAGTTAATAGTAATATTATGTTGGTATGTGTAACCGCGTCCTCCAGCTGGCATTATCTACCAGCACCGTAAAGAGCTCGTGTTATTGCAACGAATACTACAGTATTAAGATCATCGACTATGTTCTGCATGTGAGTATCAACAGCTATCTTGGTTGCATTAGTCCCTCTTATACGACCGTTCCTGTAGTGCTGGAACCCCAAGTCTTGAGGTATTGAATAATTCTTGACTGGTTTACCAGTCCTGCTATTATTTCCCTTACCGACACCACAGAAAAAACCGTCTGGAAATTCCTTTGCTTCAGCAGAACCTATTAATGAACCTGTATCAATTCTTGTCATGTTACCAACTAGAGTTTTAAACGTCTTATCTTTACTTTCATGCCATACTGTCTTATTTCCCTGTTTGACCATCTCACCTAACTTTGATAGTCCTTTCATTTCCTTTAGTCCAGTTATTGTTACTTTAGGCATTATTTATTTTACTATAGTTGGTATTAAAAATACTATGAATAATGTCTTTCAGTAAGTATGTTAGCCAATTTGTTTAGTAATTGTGGTGTTACTGTGTCATTCTTTATTGCATTATATGTGTTACCAACTACACGTAAATCCTTCCAATAGTTACGTCCAGCTAAGTAAGGTGATAACATCTCTTTGTTTTTCAATGCGACATCTCTTGGTATGCTATAAAATGCTCTTGCACATTCACAGAAATAATCGCGTTCTACATCATCAATATCTTTTTGTAGATTTTCTATCTGTTCTTTTAATTTGCCAACATCGACTTCTTTTTGACCTACGCCTAATTCTGCAAATTTAATATCATATAATTGAGTTACTTTTTGTAGTAAAGCCCAAAAGGTATTAATTTTCTTCTCATCTTCGTCTGATATTGTGGTGTTATGGTAAGTGCTATTTTCTATTGTAATGTCCTTTTGTTTTCCATATATTAATTGAACTCGTAATTGTTCTAACCATTGATCAGCATAGAACTTTTTTTGTGCTTTTTCTAGGTAAGGGTTATTCTTAAAGGCTAGATCATCATTGTTCTCTTTTGGTGCTTCGACCTGAACAGTATTATTTTTATCTGGTTCTTTAGACATGATTTACCTGTTCTAGTATCTGATATATATTATTTGTTCCTTTCATTCATTGCTTCGTTACGCCAATTTCTCATTCTGATAATATCAATCCTATGAGTAGGCGATAACTGTCTACCATCTTTATAATCTGGATGCCACATTTGAGGTGTGATACCATAGTCTAGTAAATGATTTATCATCCAAGCATCAAGTTCACCGTCCTTCAAGTTTCCAAGATCGCCTCCAACCTTCATAATTGATTGAAGGCTATCCGAAAATAACTTGTCCCCTGTAAAGACCGTTCTAGTAGACCAGTAATAACGTCATTAATTCCCCAAACATCTTGAACTGTATATTCAGGGTCAGAAAATTGCTCTAGTTTATCGAACTCATCGTATTCAATTCCAAGACACATAAATGCTATTTCCCTTCTATAATCTGTCATTAATTCAGAAACATGCTTGTAATGTTTACCGTCCCTCAAGAGAACTTTGGTAGGTTTATCATCGTCCATACCTTCTATCTCATTTTCTTCTGCTAACATAAGAGGATAAAAGTTAGCAAGATCATTAGACATACGATATAATTTTTCTTGCTGTTCTGATCCAATGGAACGGAAACGATAAGTCTTGTAGTTCTGTTCGTTTAGTATTTTTATTTTAAATATGTTCTTTGTAGCAAAGTATTTTTTCATGTCCTCTTTGCTCATCCATATTGAACCTACAGATTGAACTGTTCCTACCTGTGGGTTCTGCATTTTTGATACTGGACTGTTAGGGTCGTATTTCTGGACGTTGGTAAAGTCAGACATTTTAAAATCAGAAGGATTGTCATTAGGAAGTTTCTCTGTGAGTATGACGCTTTTGTTATCTTGTTTGTTTTCAGGTTGAGGTTGAACAGGTTGAGCTATCTTCGGTTGGGAACGTAATACTTCCTCTGCGTTCTGTTTCATTTGTAGTGCTGCATTTACGACTTCTTTATATTTTTGATCTCTCATCATGTTAGGGTCAAAGTTCCCTAGTGCTGAATAATCAGGCATACGTTACAAGAAAAAGGAAGGGATAAAAAAGTATTGTGTTTGTCTATCCGACTGCGTCTATTACAGCTGTTGGTGCTTCAAAGTCGAATGATTCTTCACTCGTAGTCTGTCCTCCAAATTCTAACATTTCTGCTAGATTGGTAAGAACTACATCAGTGTAGTTAATCTTTGAGCTACCAGATTTTAGTTTGGCTACTACTGCATATTTGTTTGTCTGCAAAGCTCCTACGGTTGCTTGTTCTGGATATTGACGCATTACAAGGTCTTTGAATGATTTACTAACTATAGAACCACTTGCTTTAAGACTTGCTAGTGTTATTGCGTCTACAAGGTCAGAACCGTATACTCTGTCTATTGCAAGACCGTAGTCCCACCTAGCAGTCATTTGAGTGATTGGATAAGATATTGCGTTATGAGTAATAGCACTGTTACCAGCGTCTATGTGTCGCCACATTGGTAACGATATTGAACCTAGAGCTGGGAATGTTGGTGTAGTTAATGGATTGGTTGACGTTGGTGTAGAAATAAGTCGTCCTGCCAAAGTCATACGTCCACTTATAAGCTGAGATTCTTGTAAGTTCATTTCAAGTGCTGAAGGCATAAAGTGACGAAGTAATTGGAATGTTTCTGTCATGGTTCCAGCTACGTTAACCTTTCTTGCTACGACAAAAGTCCTTGCCTTTGCAAGTGTGTTAGCTGGTGTTCCAAAATTGGGTAACGTTGTAGCCCACTGTAATACTGGTATATCAGCTACACCAAAGTCTACGTTAATTTCAAAGTTGTGTGCTTTATCAACTGCTCTGTAATAAGTGAAACCTGATCCTGCTTCATAGAACAGTTCGTAATCTACTATGGATTTTACGTCAATCTTGTTTACTCCGAACCATGCTGTATATGCTGGTGAAGATATATCTAAATCACCGAAAACCGCGTCTTCATGCCACATGAAGTATCGAGTCATGTTCCACGGTCCAGTTGAAGGAAAATTAATTTGTGTCGGCATACTATACTATGGTAAAGTTCTTTTTCAGAATATTAAGAAGTATGATTTTTAATTGGCGTATTCTCCTGCAATTTCAGGATTAGTATATGTGAATGTTGACTCATCAATGTTGGTCGTTCTCTGGACTTCATAAAATGAAGAGAACACAAGTTCTTTTAAGAATACAGAGTCTTCAAACTGGGTTCTATTCCTTGACAGTGTTTCCTGATCTATTATCTTGTCTTCAAGCATAACATCATGAAGACCGTTAACTTTCATAGGATCATAGTTTAGCCAAACAGCTTGTATCCCTGTCATTATTGCTTCTAGGTCAAAGAATGATTCACCTAGAGCTGCCATAGTAGCATAAATATCAAAGAATATCGGTGTTTCTGCTAGGAATCTAGGATATGCACTTCGTTTATACTTTGTGTTACCTTCAATGCAGACTACTTGATATTTTGCAAAGTCCTTGTATGGAATAGTAGACCAATAAATATCAGTTTTTGCTGGTGAGGTTAAATTGTATTTTAAACGAGTATATTCAAGCATGACCTTTGACAAAGTAACATCTCTGTATTGATTCAAGTCAGCTGGTGTAGGTTCTTCTGGTGTGGCTACAACTTTCCACTTCCAGTATGTCTGATTAGGAACATCAGCATTAGTTATGATTTTTAGGTCTACCATAGGCTTGTTACCATTATCCTGTTATTTATTATTTTAAGTATATCCTAGCCGACTCAAATACTGGATCATCACCTGCTGTGCTTGATAACGCCATCATTTTAATTTCGACTCTTCCAGTAGCGAAAGCTGGTAAACTCTGCAATCCTGAGTCATTCTCGTTACTAACAGCGTTACTAAAATTATGTAGTATGTTAGTAGTAGGATTAGCACTATCACAGAATTTTACCTGCTGTGTTCCAGAACCTATCTTGTTCCAGTAAAGAACTATTCTATACTGAGTCTTGTTTGTAAAGTCTATCCAAAATGGTTTTCCTTCTGAACCAGTCTGTGTATATATGTCAACGTAAGATGTTCCTATGTTGGTTTTTGTGGAAGAAACGTCCCAAGCTGCAACCAAGTCTTCTTTAGCAGTTCCGCCACCAGTAGCAGCTAACTGACCAGATGATAATGCAAGTCCAGAACCTATAGTAATTTCTTGAACATCACCGTTTGAACCAGCACTTCTGCCAAGTAGTCTATTATCAGTAACATTTTGTATTTTGGCATAAGTTACATTATCATCAACGATTTTTGCAGTAGTGACAGTTCCATCGGTAGGTGTTCTAGTGTTACTAAGTCGTGAATCATTACTAGCACATGCTTCTGCACTATTGGACTCTGCGTCAGTAGCAAGTTGTATTACACCTTTTGCAGTAGTTGTTCCATCAGGTATTAAATCCCTGACCTGTGCACCTGTCAGTTCTTCTATGTCACCGTTAGCACCAGAAATTCTACCTAAAACCCTATCATCATTTACTACATTTTGTATCTTTCCATAAGTGACCTGATCATTATTAATCTGTGCTGTGTCTATCTTATCAGAAACAACGTTACCAGATTTGCGTATTAGGACTGTATCAGTTGACATTGATAGGTCTGTAGGATCACCTGATCCAGTATCAGGTTTTGCTTTCACTGTAAACCCTGCCATGTCAGCTGCCTTAGTATTGCTTATAGCATTATTGGCTACTGAAGGATTTGGATAAGAACCTGTTAGGTCACCAGTAGCCGAACCGTTAGGTGCACGTGAGTTTGACATTCTAGCATCATTACCTTGAACTACTACGTTAGCTGCACTCTCACCGTCGGTAGCTAATTCTACTATTCCTTTTGTTGTAGTTGTAGCATCTACTAAGTCAGTAACATCGGCTTTGACATGAGTGTGAGATAATGGTGATCTAGCGTCACTCAGTCTTGAATCGTTACCCTGAACTACAACATTGGCAGCGTTCTCACCGTTGGTCGCAAGTTCTACGACACCTTGACCTGTCGTCGTAGCGTCGGGTAAATCACCTTCAGTATGTGAATGTGCAAAGTCCGAAATGTCAGCTTTGACATGGGTATGTGAAAAATCAGTAACGTCAGCTTTGACATGGGTATGAGCGAAGTCTGAAATATCTGACTTGATATGTGAGTGAGAAAAATCTGATATGTCAGCTTTGATATGTGAATGTGCAAAGTCAGTAACATCGGTTTTTACATGTGTGTGAGCTAATGGACTACGAGAGTTACTTAGTCTAGTATCATTTGCTTGAACAACTAAACTAGGTGCGTTCTCATTATCTTCAGCAAGTTCTACCTTACCCTTTACCGTAGTTGTTGCATCAGGGACAGAACCACCGCCACCAGCAAAATTAAGTAATGTGTTCTTGTTCGCATCAATGGTTTTATTTTCAATAGCTGCTGGTTTTTGTTCACATAGAACGTTATCACCAAAAGGAATATTCAGGTATTCAAATAATGAATTAATTCCACGTCTACGCCAATGATTGTTTATTGAATCAATGCTCATTAAAAGTAGCCTTGTTCAAACTTTGTATTTGGTCTGCCTATCAATCTATGACCTTCAGGGTTAGATGGGTAGGTTTTTGGTAACGGTGCTTCGACACTTCCAATATCACCTAAATCTTGTAAACTGGGTTCTAGTTTAGCGTCAGCTGCAATTAACATATCCAAGTCCTCTTTAGCACCAGCACATATAATTTCCGCGTCGGCAGGGTCGCCATACATCTTTTGAATCTCACAAGCTGCAAGTTTTTCACATACTAGGCTTACCATTTTATAGTAAGTGTAACCATTATCAATATGCTCGTTTAAATCAAGTCCTAGTCCAGCTTCTACTTTAGAGTCAGCTCGTTCCTGTTCTTTTATGTATGTAGCATCAGTAATGTTACCTACTTTACGACAATAATCCTTGACTATTAAAATATCACTGTATGGTTGAACCACTGGCATTGATAATGATAAAAGCTATATGTAAGTATAAAAGCATTGATAATTATTGACTATAATTTTAGGTGACAGTGCACAGGTTCTAAAGAAGTTCAAGACTGGTTCTATTCAGCTGACCGTTACCAGTCCACCGTATGACGACTTACGGACTTATGAAGGACATTCTACATTTGACCTTGATACTATAGTCAAAGAGCTGTATAGAGTCACTAAGACTGGTGGCGTAGTTGTATGGGTTATTGCCGATCAGACAGTAGACTTTGACGAATCAGGGACAAGTTTTATTCATGCACAGAAATTTAAGAAGCACGGTTGGAGGTTAAACGATACTATGATATATGCTAAAAAAGGTAACAATAGCAATACCAGACCGAACCATAAGAGGTATATTCAAAATTGGGAATATATGTTCGTGTTCTGCAAGAAGCGAATCAATGTGTTTAATCCTATAATGGATCATTTAAACAAGTCCGACGGTCATAAATACAGAAGTCATTTTAGACGTAAAAGAGATGGACGACAGGTTTACCAACATGCACTAAGGTCTACAGCTGTGTTCTCTATGCGTAGTAATATTTGGAAATATGATACAGGTTATCTGAAACTGACAAAGGATATTTCAGCTTATGACCATCCTGCAATCTTTCCTGAAGCGTTAGCCTATGACCAAATACGTTCTTGGTCGAATATCGGTGATACTGTTTTAGATCCGTTCTTAGGTTCGGGAACAGTATACAAAATGGCGTTGAAACTCGATAGAGTGCCAATAGGAATAGAAAAGAATCCCAATTATATAAAAATTGCGAAGCGTAGACTTAAGCGTTACCTTAATCAAAAAAAGGAATTTGGTAGGTTACTTTGAGAGTAACTTATTGAGTTGGTGTAACTTCGCCTTTGCCTTTCTCTGAGATTTGTCCTAATTTGCTCAGGGTAAAAGCACCGAATCCAGCTGTTGTAAATATTGTTACCAATGTGAACAACAGTGTCAGAGGGTCTATTTCAGTCAGTCCTAAATCTTTCAGTTTGGTAACTTCTAGCATTGCTGCCA
>Ga0310890_10000005_pt1 | contig 61050 bp, 76 predicted proteins | sample T20D3metaG_FD_203751 | JGI IMG/M metagenome (GOLD analysis project Ga0310890, IMG submission 203751) | Lab incubated soil microbial communities from West Virginia University Organic Research Farm, Morgantown, WV, United States - T20D3 | ecosystem: Environmental > Terrestrial > Soil >... | reverse complement strand
GGAGTAGTCGAGCTACACGAACCCCCAGCGAGTTGGGCTTAGACCACCACGGCGGTCAGCGGTCCATCCGACTGGGGGTTTCGTGTGATGGTCTGTCTTCCAATAGGCAGGATGTCGGCTAGGTCGCCCCTACGCCGGAGACGATGGTTCGAATCCATCCAGACCAGCAAGCACATGAAGAGGCCCCACCCCAGGGGATCAGCCGGGGTGGGGCCTCCGTCATGGACGGGCTCCTAGATCAGGAGTCCGTGTTGGTGCCACGCGACGCCATCGACGGCGACGGGTCGATGCCGGAAGCACCGACGAAGTGGCGGACGCGGTACTGGATGTCGTCGTGCGAGAACGAACCCTCGAACGGCGAGATGTCCCCGCCGCCGATGCTCGAACCGCCGTCGCCCTTGATCCGCAGCTCCGGCGCCTCGTGACCGGCCAGGAAGCCGGTGATGATGGCGCGTCGGGTACCAGTGGTACCCCCGGCGGGCAGCAGGTACCAAGTGGTGGCACTGGTGACCGAGGTGTCGATCAGCGGCAGCCACTGGTTGACCTGGACGGTGAACCGGCCACGGGCCTGGTTCGCCCGCTGGAACCGGCGCTGCCGTCCAGTGACCGGGTCGCCCTCCACGATCTCCTCGCGGTCGATCGCGGCGATCTCGTTGGCACGGATGCTGAGCGCGGGCGGGACCACGAGGACCCAGCCGTTCGGCACCGTCACCTGGCGACCGTTGACCTGGCGCAGGCCGATCTGCTGCATGGCCAGTTCGAGGGCCTCGACGGACAGCTCGGGGTTGCCGTCCAGGATGTTGCCCGCGTCGGCCTGTGTGCCGAAGTCCCACGACGTGTTGAAGTACGTCGGGTTGGGGCCGGTGGAGTCGGCGATGACGGAGGTCGTGAGCACGTCCTCGGTGTCGCTGCCCATGGCGGCCATCTCGCCGGGCATGTCCTGGATGACCTGGAACTCGTCGTTCAGGAACGCCTCGAAGGAGAACGGGAACCGGGCACCGAACTTCTGGATGCCCCACTCCTGACCACGGCTCTCCAGGGAGAACGTGGGGTACTCGGTCAGCTCGGGGACACGGGGCAGTGCCATGTCGTGCCGGGTGGCGCCGCCGTTGCTGAGCAGGAGCTGGTCGCGGGTGATGTTCCAGTCCATCACGCGCTGGTTCTTCAGGTTGCTCACCACGTAGCGTGAGGACCAGGCGGTCCACTGCTGCGGCAGCCGGGCGTACTGGCCCTGCATGGCGATCTGGGTGACCTGGCCGAAGAGCATCGGGAAGTCCGTGGAGGCCACGGCTTCCTTCAGGTAGGCCATGCTGCGCTGGTTGCCGTCGATGGCATTGCGCAGATCGGTGACCAGCTTCGCGCCCTTGGCGGACTCGCGGAGGTAGGACTCGGTCTTGGCGGTGAGCTTGGCGAGCAGGCGCTGCTTGTGCTCGGGGATGTTCACGTTCATCAGAAAGCCACCCCCGCGAGGCGGACGACGAAGCGTCCGTCGGACGTACGGTTGACGATGTGGCCGAAGCCGAGGCCCGCGCCGGACGTGGTGGTCAGCGTGGACGAGGTGCTGCTGTTGCCCACCGTGAAGTACACCGGAGTGCCCATCTCGGTGGAGCCGGTGGCGCCGGTGACCGCGAAGGCGAAGGCACCGGTGAGGGCCACCGACATGTAGCCGTCCTCCAGGGAGGTCGACCCCTCCTCGTGGGTGACGGTCATGGTGCCGATGGTGTAGGTGAGCTGCTGCCCGCCGACCACCTGCGCCACACCGACCAGACCGTTGACCTTCACCGGGTCGCCGTTGACGACCTTGAGGTCGGACGGATCGATCGGCAGTGCGATCCAGTCGCTGTGCTTGAAAACTTCGTTCGTAGCCATCAGTCACTCCTTCCTGTTCTCAGCCGGAGAGCTTGGTGCCGAAGAGGGACGAGAAGGCGGAGAAGGACTCCTTGACGGTCTTCTCCTTCTTCGTGTCGTCCTCGTCGTCATCCACCTCGACCTTGCCGGGAACTGTTCCGGCGACCGGCGACTTCTTGTTGTTGGCGGTGTAGCTGCCCTTGCTGGCTTCGGCGATCTCGGCGACGTACGCCTTCTCCGCCTCGATCACCGCGTCGATGTCCTGGCCGTCCACGTACGCCGCAGCGATGCGGGTCTGGCTCGGCACAGGGAGACCGGACTCGGCGAGCTTCGCCGTGAGCTGGCCGACGGTGAGCTTCTCGACCTCGTCCTGCTTGGTCTGGCTCTCGGCCAGCTTCTCCAGGAACGTGGACATCGTGGTGTTCAGCGTGGCGATGCCGGACGCGAGTCCGGACATCGTGGCCTTGTCGGCCTCGCTGAGCTGCGCCACCTGCGGTACAGGCTTCGCGGACTCGGTCATCTTGATCAGCCTTCCTCCGGCACCCGCGTGGGTGACGATGTCTACGGATATGCCCTTGACGATGCTGGTCACGACGCGGCCCGACTCGGACTCTTCGATCGTACCGGCAGCACGGATCGACATGCCGACCACGCTGTGCATCGCCTCTACGCGTTCCTTGTGGTCCGGGAAGAACTGGACCCGGGCGAAGAGGCCACGGCCGTCGGGCCCGTCCTCGTACTTCGCCGCCTCGATCATCATGCCCGCGAGATCCTTGACCGAGCGCTCCGGGCGCTCGTACGTCTCGGACTCGGTGGCGTGGTCGAAGTACACGTGGGTGCCCTCGGGGAAGGCAGTCGCCCCGTCGCGTCGCAGCACTTCAGCGCTGTAGTACCCGCTGGACCCCATGACGTCGGCCTCGATCAGCCGGACCCGCCAAATCCCCTTGCTCTTGCTGGGGGTGACGGTGGTCGATTCGAGGAACAGTGTGCTCGTCATGCTGCCTCCCTTCTGGCTAGTCCCTGTTACCATACCCGATCCCGTCAGCGATCTGTGTGCGCCTGCCCACCCTGGTCTCGGAGAGTCTTGTCACCGCGAGAGGGCGGGTCCGGCTGCTTCGGGCCACCGGTCTGACTCGGTGCTCCAGGCTTGCCTCCCTGTGCCGGAGCGACCGGCGGCGGCGCGGCATCGGCCTTCGCCTTCAGCAGATCGATCTGCCGCTGGTCTTCCTTCTCTTGCTCGGCCTCGCTCTTGGGGACGCTGTTCTTCAGGATCAGCGGCACCTGCTCCTCGTTGGGAACACGCTCGGGGAACTTCTCCAGCCACTTCTCACCGAGGGCTTCGAGAAGCATCTCTCGCCATTCCTTCGGGAAGAGGACGCCAGAACGACCGGCCATGTCGATCGCCTGGATCAGTCGGTGCGTCGGCTCGGGGTCGATGTCCGGCCACTCGATCGTGACTTCCATCCGGATCATCCGGGCGCATTCCTTGATAGCCCAGTCAGCCATACGCTGCCTGGCCTTCATGGACTTCTTGGTCGGCTCGTCCAGCGTCTCCGCTGTGGAGCGCGAACCTTCACCCGGGTCGCTGGTCAGCATGGGCAGCGGTACACCCAGACCGGCAGCGACCATCGCGGCGAGCGGGCGCCCTGCGTTGAAGTCTACCGAGGTGGAGCGGGAGATCGCGGTCAGGTCTTGCCCGGCGCCCAGCGCGACCGAGGCGCCCACGGCGCGGCTCTGGCCGGTGATCGGGTCGCGGCCGGGCTCGCTGGCGAGCTGGCTGGCTACCCGCGCGGTGCCCTTGCCGGACGCACTGGTCACCTTCCACGCGAACCTGGCGTACGCCTTGGTGAGCGTCGCGCAGTTCTCAAGGAACTCCTTGTACGCCTTGGACCAGAAGATGGCCGTGAAGGTGTCGGGGATACCCCAACGCCAGCCGACGATGCGGTTGAAGGGAACGTGCACGATCCTGCACGAAGACTCGACCTCGACGTTCATGATCTTCGTCGCGACCGGACCGGTGTGGTTCGAGGTGGGGTACCACTTGTCCGTCAGGTCACCGGAATTGGTACCGGTGTCCAGGTCGGTCTCGGTGTCATCCCACGTACGCCGGATGTAGAGGATGTTCTCGGAGTCGCCGTTCTGGGTGACGGCGCCACTGATCTGCCAGAAAGGCAGGCGGGTCACCGTCTTGGTCCGGGTGTCGCACAGGAAGAACCAGTTCCCGTCCGAAGCTGCGGAACGCTCCAGTTCTGCCTGTGCCAGCGTGGATCCGAACACCCTCTCCAGCGAAGGCGGCAGAGTCTTGTTGGTGGACCGCTTCCGACCTCGTGATGAGCCGTCCACAGAAATCTTGACGCCGTCGCCCCAGATGAACGACGTACGTACGTTGACGCCCTGCTTGACCAGGGGGTTGACGGTGACCAGCGCCCTGCACAGCTCGGCGGTCTTCTTGACCTTGCTGAGCGGGATCTCGTGGTTGCCCTCGTTCATGCCACCGAGAGGCGACCATCCCTGGTCATCAATGGCGATGCTGACGTCGGCCATGGACTCCTGCACACGGAGCAGAAGGTCCTCGTTCTTGAGTTCCAGGTCTTCGATGGACCGGCGAAGATCCGCCAGTTCCCCCGATCCCTGTTCCGTAAGGTTCTCCATATGCTGAATAATAGCGCTCGAACTCACGGAAAGGGGAACCCATGAAGATCGTGGCACTGCTGCACTTCGCAGTCCCGTACAGGATGGCGGGCAGCGAGACCATGGCGCACGCCATGATGGAGAAGCTAGTCGAAGCTGGCCATGACGTAGTCGTCGTGGTCAACGAGATGAAGGAGTTCCAGAACAAGGACTACGTCCACGGCTCTGTGCAGTACAAGGCCCGGCGCGGCCTGGCTGCCTCTCGTCTCGTGCTGGATGAGAAGCCGGACCTCATCATCACGCACCACCAGAACACCATGCTGGCGCACAGCCTGGCACAGCAGGCTCGATCCAAGCGAGCACTCATCATCCACAACGATCTCGGTGCTGGCATCGACTTCGCCAGGCAGGAGTGGGATCTCCTGGTCTTCAACACCGAATGGCTGCGTGAGGTGTACCGGCAGCACGATGTCGACGGCATCGTCGTACATCCGCCGGTCTACCCGGACGCCCATGCGACGACGCCGGGTAGCCACATCACCTTGGTGAACCTGAACGAAGACAAGGGTTCACGCATCTTCTACCGGCTGGCGGAACACTTCCCCAACCTCAAGTTCCTCGGGGTGACCGGCGCACACGGCAAGCAGCTCATCCGCCACGATCTGCCGAACGTGGAGATCATCCCGAACACGACGAACATGAAGGAGGACGTCTGGTCTCGCACCGGCATCCTGCTCATGCCGTCCATTTACGAATCCTATGGAATGGCTGGGGTTGAGGCTCTCGCCTCCGGCATCCCGGTCATCGCCAACCCGACCCCGGGTTTGCGGGAGTCGCTGGGCGATGCTGGGTGCTTCACGCCGCGCGACGACTTCGACCGATGGGTGGCTGCCATCCGCACCATGACCATGAAGGTCGGGTGGGGTCAGTGGTCCTCGCTGGCGAAGGAGCGCAGCGCGGAGCTGCTCATGCAGACTCGCAACGATCTCGACCTCTGGGCACAGAAGGTCAGCGAGCTGGAGAAGCCGCAGTTCCCGAACATCGGTACCCGAGTCCGTCGAGCGCGTAGGACCATCATCAAGCCGACGAACACCCGGCCCGAGGCTTCCGTCATCGTCCCGTGGAGGGAGACGCCGGATCGCGAAGAGAACTGGCGTTGGCTCAGGTCGTGGTACAACCACTACCACCCCGAGTGGGAGCTGATCGAAGCCGACGTTCCCGGCGAGTGGAACAAGTGCCGGGCAGTGAACGAAGGCGCCAGGTTGGCCACCACCGGGACCTTGCTGGTGATGGATGCCGACGTTCTGATCAACCCGGGCTCGCTCCGCGCGGCCGTACGCGAGGCTGAGCGGGCCCCGTGGGTCGTTCCGCACGGGAAGGTCCACCGGCTCCGTCCCGAGCCCACCCAGCGGCTGCTGGCGGCCTACCCGGCCGACGTGGTCGCGGTCCCCCACACGCCGGTCCTGCGGACGCCGTACACCGGGGTCGCGGGCGGCGGCGCCTTCGCCATGTCCAAGGAGAAGTTCCTGGCCATGGGTGGCTTCGATGAGAAGTTCGTAGGTTGGGGAGGTGAGGACACTTCCTTCGGCATGGCGGCCGATACCTTCTTCGGCCCGCATGTCCGGTACCACCACGTACCGCTGGTGCACCTGTTCCACGACCCTGGTCTCCGTACGGTGCACCCGTCGTACGGCGACAACCACGGTCGGCAGATGCAGTACGAGCGCAGGATGCACAACCCCGGCGCGATGGCGGAGTTCCTCGGGATCCCTGTGCCGTCCGTCGGCACAGGACCCGTCGTACGGCCGGAGCGCCACGAACCGGCTGAGCGCTGGCTGACGTACCTGGCCAGTCTCCAGGTCCCTGTGCCCCGCACGATCACCCACCAGACGACGGCGCTCATCGCGCTCGCTGTCCAGGAGGAGACCAAGCGCGGTCTCTGAACATGACGACGCCCCCGGCACCTTCCGGTACCGGGGGCTTCGCCGTCTTACTTGCCGATCGTCCAGCCGATGATGGTGACTGCGGTGGCGGTGACGGTAGCCCCGCCGAACGCGATCCCGATCATCCTGGAGTGGCCCCGCTCCAGGACCGACACTCGGTCGGTGACCTTTTCGATATCCTGTGGCAGCTTCTCCAGGTCCTTCACCCGCTCGTCCATGCGAGCGACTGTAACACTGGTCTGCATGACCACGTTGTAGATATCCCGGAGCGTGACCACTTCCTCGTCGTTGTGGTCGTTGGCTCCAGGGGTCATCAGCGCTCGACCTCCCCCTTGGCCGCGTACTGCGGCGCACGAGCCAGACCGAGCAGCCAGCCCCACTTCGCCCCGAAGCGGGCTTCGAGGTAGCGGAACAGGCCGTAGTACACGGTGGTGAAGGAGCCCGCCAGCCACAGCTCGACCGCCTGCTCATCCAGGTCCAGGCCGATCTTCGCCAGGTACGCCGACACGATGCCGACGACCACGGGCACGAAGGTCCGCCACAGGGACGCGAGGTATTCGTACAGGGACATGTGCTTCCTCCTACTTGACGCGGATGTTGTCGCCCGGGTGGATGAGACTCGGCGAGACGCTGGGGTTCAGAGCCACCAGGGCTTCCACGCTGATCCCGTGCTTCCGGGCGATGGCCCAGAAGGTGTCCCCCGCCACCACCGTGTAGAACTTCTTGGTGTTCGGCGGGTTGTCGATGTACGCCTGAGCGCGGCGGCGGAACTCAGCCATGCTCGGCATACCGGGCCCACGCGGGTCCACCTTGCCGGGCTGCCACTCCTTGTGCCCGATGATGGAGTCGGCGCTCCAGCCCATCAGGTAGCAGATCGCGGCGGCGGCGCGGATGACCGCGTCGGTCTGGATCTCGGGCCACGGGTCCTCGCCGTCGCCCATGTTCTCGCACTCGAACCCGATGTAGTGCGGGTTGCCGTCCATGTCGGCTTCGTCGCACCGGGGCGGGTAGTCCCCGTAGTTCTCGGCCACGACGGCGGAGTGCACGTCGCTGTCGCCCTTACCGGCGTGGTTGCAGCGCCCCCACCCGATACCGTAGACCTTGCCGTCCTTCATGCCCGCGAACTGCGAGAGCGGACCCGGGAGACCCGAGTAGCCTCGCTTCAGGATGTTCAGCGTGTTGTCGTGACCACGCGTCACAGTGTGGTGGATCATGACGCCGTTGACGCCACCCCACTTACCAACCTGGTTGCGGTTGTGGTTCTCCCACCCCGGGTAGGTGACGACCTCTACGCCGAACTTGCGCATGGCCTCAACTACAGCGGTGTGGCTCGGAGGCGTTGCCATAGGATCCCTTCCTGCTCGCCTGGTTCACTATTGCATCATACCGGGGACAGCACCATGACCCGGGGTAGCTACGCGCTTAGAACGGTGAAATAGACATCTCCGCGAGCATGAGGGCTTCCTCCAGCTCGGCGGCCTGTGCCATGTTGTGAGCGGTCTCTGACACTGTGTCACCCATGGCCAGCCCCTCGTGTACCGGCGCCGTCGCGTAGACCAACGCATCAGCATAGTCAGGGGACTTGCGGCCGTCCTTGCGCATCTCCTCCTTGCTCTCGATGTAGAGCTTGCCGTTCCGGTAGTCGTACCGGACGCCTCCCAGCTCACCCTTGAGCTTCTCGTGCTCCTCGATCTCGATGGTGCCCGAGCGCATGAGGTGCTTGAGCTGGTCGAACCACCAGGCCCTGGCGTTGCCGTAGCCCTGCACAGAGCCGCCGACGTCCTTCGGGGCCGCCGCGCTGCCGTGCATCTCGCGCACGACGAACCACGGCTCCCGTCCGAGCGGCGCCAGCTCCTGCTCCAGGTTCGCGCGGGTGGCCGCCATGGTGTCCACCACACCGGCACCGAGGCCGACGGCGTCAACGCGGATGTCTGCGAAGACTGCCTTGCGATCCTTGACTTCCTCGCCTATGCGGAGCAGTGCGCGGTTCGCTGTGGAGACCGTATCCATGCCGGACCACGAGTCGAGTACCTTGGCTCGGACCCCGTCGAACATGCAGAGCACGGAGAGGTCACCACCGTAGCGCGCGACGTCGAGTCCGAAGTACAGGGTGGTCGGCCGCTCTGCCCGCTTACGGCCCTCTTGCTCGAACGCGGTCGCGATGACGACCGGCGAGAACAGGGAAGCCTGGTTCTGCTCAGGGAACTCGGCCAGCACCTTGGAGATGTACCTGGGGTCGTCCTCACCCCAACCACGCTTGCGCTCGTCCACCCACGCTCGGGCGACCAGCACCTCGTTCAGCAGTGGAGGCACGATCTCGCCGGTCAGGTTGGGTGTCGAGAAGGCAGGGATACTGATGCGGTTCCAGTCCTGCGCAGTGGTGGGGTCGCAGTAGTTCTTGCCGAACTCGGTGTCTCGGTCGTCAGGGTTACCGATCGCCAGGATGCGGCAGCCTTCGTTGGTGGTGATGGCCTCTGCACCGGTCCACAGTTCTTCCGGTACACCACACGCTTCGTCCAGGATCGCCAGCACGAACCGGCGGTGGATGCCCTGGAAGGCGTGGCGGTCGCCATCCTTCGGTTTGCGGCCGAATCCGACCAGGCTGCCATTGTCCAGGTTCCAGTTGTCGGCCATGGTGATGGAGCCCGGCAGCGGTACACCGCGCTCCTTGGCGCTCGCGTGGTGCTTCCGGATCTCTTCCCAGAGGATCGCGTGGACCTGCGCGTACGTCGGAGCGGTGCTGACGACGATGGCGGACCCCGGAGGGTGCACGTCGATCCACCACGCGGCGATGACCGAGGCGATCATGCTGTTGTGGGTGGGCACGTCGTTCTGCCCGGCCAGGTAGACATGGTTCTCGCTGTCCACCTCCACGCACTTGACGACCTTCTCCTTGAACGGCTCGGCTCCACCCAGCGTCCAGCCACCGAATCGGCAGACACGACGGTCGATGTCGTACTTCTGGAGCGCGATGGCCTGTACGTCACCGGCACAGAGGCCGTTGATGTCCCTGGTCTTCTCCGCGCCGAACACGAAGTTGCGCAGCAGCTCCATGGGGTCGCAGCGGAAGACCAGATCGTAGGTGGCTACGTAGCCCTTGCGGGTCTTCACGAGCACGGTGCGGATGTCCAGCTTCTCCTCCGCGTACCTGCGCGCGTCCACGAGGTCCGGCGGCGGCATCATCTGCCGGATGCTCGGGTGCTGTATCGCCGTCATCTTCATGCAGAGGCGGCCCTCGTCGTCCACCGTCCCGTGGTCCTGTGCCATCTGCGCGAACCCGGCGCTCTCCATGGTGGCCAGGTCCAGGTTGAGCTGGAGCGCGGTCGGGATCTCGCGCGCAGCCGGGATCACCGCCTTCTCCACGAACTCCCACTGCTTGCCCGCACTGATGTACTCGCCGTACATGTCGAGCGTCGTAATGGTCTCGGACCTGTGCATCCAGTACGACCAGTCCGGATTCTCGCGGATCCCGTTCCGACTGCACAGGACCCGGATAACCGCCTGCTGCGCGGGCGATATCACCTGCCACTCGTGCTCGTAGCTGCTGCTGATGACCTCTCGGCGGTATACCTGCTTGCGCTGGTCCCAGAGCTGGAACCCGAACGTGGCCCCGTTCTTCCTGTGCTCCGGCGTCATCGCCACAACACGCGTAGGTCGGTAGCTCTCATCGAGCAGCCAGTCCCCTACCTGCACCTCACCCATGGTCGTGTACCCCGTCGGCGTACGGAGCTTGGTGGAGAGTTCCAGAGCCTTGCCAGAACCGTGGCAGCTTGCCACCACAGTGCGCTTGTGGTCTCGCACACTGTTGGTGATCTCCACCTGCTTCGACCACAGGTGTACCCCGAGCTTGTCCTTTGCCCATGCTCGTGGGTCCACGGCGTAGTCGGCCGCCCGCTTCTGGCCCTCGAACCGCGCAAGCAGTGCTGCCCGTACGTCCTGGCTGACTTCGTTCATGCCGTCCGCTCCTCCTGTGCCGCGCCGCTGCTGTCTCCGTCGTCCTCCGGAGCCAGTATGCCCAGCGCGAGCAGGGACGTGCGCAGCCCGGCGCTCGCTTCCTTGCTGGGGAGCCGCGTGGCCAGCACCGCGAGCTGCCGGGCCGCCGCGTCCCCGCACACGGCACAGCGCCCGCATACGACCAGCGGCGGCGCGCAGTCGTCGCGCTCCGGCTGCATCGCTCCCAGCTCGGGGAACTTCGAGCCGATCCCGCGCTTGACCCGCTCCTTCTCGTGGACGTGCGCGGTCTCCAGGAACTTCCCGCCTCTGCTCCTGCTGCTCATGCGCGTTCTCCCTTGATCACGGTGGTCCGGGTGGTCTGCGCGGTGACCGGCCCGGCCGCGCTGTTGTTGTCGGGGCTCGCCATCTCCAGCGCGTTCGCCGCCGCTGTCGCGAACCAGCCGCCCCAGTCGCGTTCGAGCACCGCGCGCAGTCCGGCGACGTCGTCCACGCTGCGCTTGCCGGTGTCGGCGTGGTACTGGCTGCGCTCGGTCAGCAGTCCCATCACCGCGTCCAGCACTGCCGCGCGCACCTCGTCCAGGATGATCCCGATCAGGCCGGTCTGCTCCTGCGTCAGGCGGACCTGCTCGTCCTTCAGGCGGTCCTTCTTGAGGTCCAGCAGCTCGGTGACTTGCTGGATCGTCGCGATCAGGTTGGTCGTGTGCCTGCCCTGCGTCAGGAAGTCGCCCGCCGCCACCTGCTCGTACAGGTAGCCCATGATCATCTCAAGTCGGCGGATCTGGAGCTGCCGCGCCTCTTCGATGCTGGTGCTGGCGTACTGCCCGTTGAGGTAGTCGCTCACGCGCACCGCTGCGCTCTGTGCAGGAATACCGGTTTCCATCTGGATCTGCATCCAGGTCCGGCCCTTAGCTCGGAGGTTCACCAGCTCTTCCGTGAGCAGGTGACCTTCCTCGGTGTAGCGCGGGTCCGCGATGGGGTGTCCCATGCTCTGGTTCTGGTTGGGCGGCGTAGGTGCGCCGCCTGCGGCGATGATGCGCTCGACTTCGCGCCCGGGTCCTCGTTTGGTGGCCATGCGCGTGAATGTACCACACGACAAATGGGACATCTAGGGGCTATACAGGATTAATCGGCATTACCTGGGACAGCGGCCGGAATTTCTGGGGTTGATGTACGTATACGTATTACCTCCCCTGCCTTTATCAGAATTCATGGGTAATTTGGTTTTCTATTCCCCCCTCCCCGATGGTTTTCCATTCAACTACCTCGCTCGCTGCATTCAATTGCATTCATGACTTCATCGGCACAGCGCCCATCACCTCGCCTCTTTCTTCATCATTACTCATCACCTCATCATTACTCTCTGTTATCTACATGTGTTATGAATACATACTCATAACACTATGATGTGTGTAACATACACCTATCCTGCACTAGGGCTATATCACTACCCTGTGATAGTGCCATGCCTATATCCCCACTGTGCTATATCCACCACTACCGATATCCCCTGCATTAATTCCACTACCCTTGAATTAGTGCACTGTGCTAATTCACTGCGCTATCCATGCTTAATTCCACTACACCAAACCGATATCACCTAACCCCATATCCCTACTAGCCCTATTTCCACCCCCTCGGCACAGGGCCTTAATCACTACCCCTTCCTATTTCCACCACCTACTCATTTCACTACCTCTCTCACACCTAATTCAATACCCTCAATCCTAAAACCACTTTGATCATGAGCCGATATCCACCACCTTCGATCCCATTTCAGAGCCCCTGAATTAGCCCTAGTCATCTTAGATTTAGGCTTGAAAATCACCCTTGAATTAGCCCTACTACACGCCCTCTATCAACCCCATTTCACTACCCCTACCCCTACCTATTTCCACCCCTATCCCCATCCGATATCCACCCCCATCACCAACCCTAATTCCACCCCTATTCCCACCTAATTCCACCACTACCCCCATGTGTTATAAGCCCAGGTCAGGAGTTGTTTTAGCCCTAGTCGTAGTCCTATATCCACTACAGGATCAGTGAATTAGTGCTGTTGATCATGTGTTTTTCGACCGACTCTTAGCTTTCCTACTTTCTGTTTTAGGTAGTGATGGAATTAGTACCACTGTACCTATTTCATCTTGTTTATATATTCACTCTTGATATTAAAATCATGTGTGGTTCAAACCGGACATCAGTGAATTAGGCCCAATCCTTGAATTGGGCTCACATCCTCTTACCGTCCCTGTACGCCCCTCACAGCCCAGCACCCGCAATCCGGCACTCTTCCCCACCCTCACGCTGGCAGGCTCCACAGCACCCCAAAGAATCGCTTCTCAGCCTCGCTACGCGTCGGCACCTCCTGTGCCGATGCACGCCCGCGCTCGCTAGTCCTAATTCAATATCTATGCAATGTGCTTGCATTCTGCGAGCATTGGGACATGACTACAGAGCGTGTAAATCTGCCTTCCCGTGTTCCTCCTGTACTCCGCGAAAAGCTGCGTGCTTATGCGGCAGACCACGGCATATCCATGAATGCCGCTGTGTGTGTACTTCTCACGTCAGCACTTCAGGACATTCGCACTGACCACGATGTTCCGGCCGTTACCGCGATATCTCGCGATGACGTATCCACTACGCCCGCAAGTGGCATGACGTACTGACACCCGCATTCGCCAGCAATGCCGCGCCCCATGTGCTCCCCGTAGCCATGGGGCGTAGCCATGCCGACAGCCACTGTCAACTTCAGGTTGACGCTCCCCTCGTATACCCCTACCCCGTACCCGTATCTCGCTCGAACACCTGTTTGTACCGCGCTTTGTACCAACCCCCGATCGCCGGCCTTTCTGTACCACGCTTTGTACCAGGCAAACCAGGACATCTTTGGCTGACAACCGTCTAATTTCCATGATCCAAACCACTTCTGACGACCCGTCACACACCCCACATGTCCTATTTTCTCCACATTATGTGACCCGCCAGTAACAAGACTCAGAACCATGCCAAACTAGGACATCCTTCACCCCGTCCACGATCCTCCAGAAAAATATTTACAGCGCTCTGACCAGGCACGATGAGCCGAAAACACCCTTCCGCTTGCGATCTGGGGTTGTGATCTTCACTCGACTCTGTCAGTCTTCGGTCATCGCCAAGCAGCACAGCCCGCCGACAACGGCAGGCACGGCGAAGCGGTCCTAACCCGCACTGCACAGGATCACTCGGTACGTACGAGCGGCCATCGTGTAGCGAGCGTGATACGCCCGATCCAACGCCACGCAGCGTCGGGACACGCTCCTTACACACAGGCACACACGCTCCACACGCTCCACACGTTCCACCCGATCCGCTCCGCTTACACAGGGAAGTGCGGGACGGTCCGCCGGGCAACGCCAACGATCCCAGCAACAACGGTGATCCGCAGCAACCGAGGGAAGGCAGTGAGTTGACAGACTCACCGAAACCCGCTAGGTTCTAGCCCAGCAAGACCAGGGCGGGGCAGCTTGATCGCCCCAACCGCCGGAAACGCAGGGAGTTGACAGACTCACTCGAAGCCGGTAAGGTTAAGCCCAGCAAGACCCGGACACACGGTGACCGGGGCAGGACCTGCCGACTACGGCGGGGCACACGCACCAAAGCGCTTGACCCGGATGCGACTGCTGACGACTACGTCGGCGGGGGCTAAGTGGGGGAAGCTGGCAAGAATGCCGGTGAGATCCTGCGAGAGAGCTTTACGCAAGCCGGATGCTCCTTGAGAACTCAACAGTGGACGAAATGAGATTCACACCGGGAAAGCTCCGGTCTCCTGAATCGCCCAAGATCGCAGCCTAGCAAGCTGGTCAGTAAGGGTAGGCGAGTAGGGTAAGTCATGCCGGGCAATCATGCCTGGAGTGCGCCGAGAAGCCGCTAGGATGGGAACCGATGCAAGTACCGAGTGCCGCAGGACAAAGAACCTGCCGAGTGAAGCACCCTGGGAGATAGGGCCACCGTTAGCGGCGCCCGACGGACAACTATGTCCACTCCCCACACTGGACGTACGGACCAACCCGGCCACCGTAAGCGGCGCCGGACCCCGTACTAGCCTTAATAGCTGCGAACGGACGATACGGGGCGAGCACTAGCAAGCCATCGGACGGATCGCCATCCAACTCGGTCAGACAAGGGGACAGTCCTGCGGGCAAGCTCCACCCTGGCAATCATGCTGGGAAATCTTCCCCCGCTACGAACGTGGTAGTACCGATCAAATCGGCCGGGGGGAACGATGGGGCTAGCGCTGCGCTCTGAGATGCCAGGAGTGCAGGCTAAGTACGAGGATGCCGGAACGCGGTGGTAACGCTCTGTTGCGCTATGCCTAAGCCCCGGCTCCTCCCCCACACTCCGCAGTACACACAACCAAGAATGGTAGGACAACCATGTCCAAGATCGACCGCTCGAACCTGTTCCTCGCACTGAACGAGGATGACCAGATGTACCGCGCCGGTTACCACAACGGGATGGCGCACGGGATCATGATCGACCCCGGATTCTTCAACGACCCGCTGGCGTGGACCACGGAAGACAACACGTACGTCAAGGCGTGCGGCGGTGTCTTCACCACCACCAACTCGAAGGGACAGGACACCCCTGTCGAGCGGAAGTACGACGACTCCGCGATGTGCAAGAACTGCGCCAAGCTCTTCGACCTCATGGGTGAGGCCGCGCGGCAGGCGAAGTGGGACAACTCGTACGAGAAGATCGAAGCGCTGGGAGAGCTGGCCGCTGCCCAGCGTGAGGTGGAGGAGTCCGCCAAGGCCGTGGACGACGCGGTCGCCATGATCTTCGCCCCCGACTGCACCTGCAAGGGTGCGAAGGAGTGCGAGCACGACCAGGACTGCATGGACTGCGGATGCCCCCGCGTGGCCCCGGTCATCACCCTGCCCACCATGCTGACCGTGGAGCACCGGGAGGAGTCCCCGGCGCAGGCCGACGGTCCGTCGGTGGAGGTCGTCAAGGTGGAAGCGGTGAAGTCCGCCGACGGCGCCACCATCCTGCCCGGACACACCCGGCACACGCCCAAGGACAGCAAGACCCCGGCCCCCCGCAAGATCAGCAAGCCTAAGGTCCACAAGCCGCTGACGGAGCCCAAGCTGTTCGGTGACGTCTCGGGAGCGGTGCACACGGAGGACCGGCAGAACCCCAGCGCAGACGACATGGTCGGCGGTGCGCAGGCTGGTACGTACCGTGGCCACACCTCTCTCACCTCCGGCCGCGACATGACCGGTGCTGTGCCGAGGGAGCGCAAGGAGGACAAGCTCAACGGTGGTACCAAGCCGGTCCGCACCACCATGGACATGCCGCTTGGCCGGGAACGTCTGGACGCGAGTGCCCGGACCGACCGCAAGATCGTCGCCACTGCTGATGGTGCGAAGATCGTGACCGACCGCGTCGGTGGCAAGTTCGGGTACCTGAACGGTGCGGAGTTCGCCAAGCTCTCCCGGACGGCCAAGCGCCGGTACTGGGACAAGGTGAAGAAGGCCCGTACCGCCGCCGCTGCCAAGGCTCTGCGCGAGTCCGAGGGCAAGTAACCCCACATACGGCCAGGGGAGGAGTGTCGGCCCAACCTCCTCCCCTGGTCCCTGGTCCTACCCACTGCACATCAACGCAAGGAGAGTCACCATGACCACTCGCCCGGAATGGCTGTACGGCAAGGCTGAGACCCGCAAGCCTCGCCCGTGGAAGCTGCGGATGAGCATCGGGATCATGCTGCTCATGGTCGCCGCTGTCCTGGTCTTCACGTCGGGATGCAAGTCCACCAGTGAGCCCAAGCCCGGACCGATGGCCAAGAAGTCGGCCCCGGCCAAGGTCAAGGCCCCGAACGTCCCTGAGACCCTGGGATCGTCGGTCAGCGTCACCCTGTACGACCCGGGAACGGTCGTCCCCATCGACGTCGCCGCGCTGCCCGGTACCGACTGCTGGTACGAAATCAACCCCAAGGATGTGGACGGGGTAGAGGGCGGTCCCAAGCTGGTAGAGGTCAAGGCCATCTGCCCGTAGCACATCAGGACCGGTCAAGGCGAGACGCTGCGGGATCGAATCCCGCCCGGTCCACTCCGCACCACCCAAGCACGTAGAGGGAGAGTCCATGTCCATCACGCTCCGCAAGCCCACCGACGTCGCCCGTATCGTCCTCACGACGTACGACATCGAGGTACGAGACGTCAACATCCGCACGCACCACATGACCAACAGGGTCGCGTACAACGGGCTCACCGGTACGCAGTACGACCACATGCGGGACACCGTGAGCAAGATGGACGCATGGCACGACCCGAACGGCGGGTTCATCGTCCGGGAGGTCTCGCTCATCAAGATCCATCATAGTACGCACATCTGAACACCGCTGAACACCGCTGAACACCCGCGCGGATGGCATACACACCGGGTTCGAGTCCCGGGCGCGCACCATGACCGGCAACCATGCCGGGCAGTAGCAAGCACGTAGAGAGGCAACACCATGAGCATGTCCAAGAAGCACTACATTGCCGCCGCCGCCGTGTTCGCGGAGCAGATGCGCAACATCCAGGACATGACCCCGGTCCGCAAGCTGACCGCCGAGCAGACCATTCGTGCGACGGCATCCGGCATGGCGCAGATGTTCCGGGAGGACAACTCCCGATTCAACTGGAACACCTTCATGACCGCCTGCGCACTCGGCGAGACCGTCAACCCCAAGCACGTGGGACGCGGGAACCTGTTCCACTACTTCGGCCGCAAGGTGAAGGTGACCGCGACCAACGGCGGATTGGTCAACGTGCACTACACCAGCGGGTACAACTCCGGCCCCGCCAACGACTTCATGGTCACCGTGAAGGAGCTTCAGTACTGATGGCAACCATCGGAGACATGCGACTTGAGGCCACGTACCGGGTATACGAGGAGGAGGCGGCGGCCCTCGGGTTCGATACCTCGTCATGGGTCCTGGTCAAGGCCAGCGGCACAGGGAACAACCGGATCCCTCACCACATCACCTATCAGGGTGAGGGACCGCTCCACATGCCGCCGGGCGGGTACCGCAAGACCAACAGGATCGTGATCCTGGGGGACATGACCGAGAGTGCGATCCGGACCATGTCCCGCAGTACCGCGACCATGCAGCACGTACGGATGATGCTGAACGCCAAGTGAGGCAAGGGCAAGGGGATGAGCCCCGACCCTGGTGCAAGCCCAGGGTGCCCACCATGACCAGCGAACACGCTAGTCAGTCGAGTGCACGTAGATCACAGGAGAGTCATCATGGCTAAGGGCACCCGCGCTCGCCGCATCAAGCGGATCATGGACAGCTCGCTCGGAGACTTCATCCGGGAGTGCGAGCAGTACGGCGAGCAGCAGGACACGTTCCGACGCACGTGGTCGGGTGGATTCGGGTACTCCGACTCCATCCCCTACATCACCACCCCTCTCGGTACGCACCGCGACGCGGATGCGATGATGGAATCGAACTGGGACGTCATCACCCGCGAGATGGACAAGGTCAACCACTTCGGTACCTTCTCGGAGTACGACTCCGTGATCTACCACCGTGAGGGCTCATGCCTGGTCGGATGGGCGGAAGCGGTGCAGGTGCGGAAGGATGACGCGGTTGCCATCAAGGCCGCAATGGACATCGTCAACGCGCTCGCCAACTACCCGATCCTTGACGATGACGACTTCTCCGAGCGCGAGTGGAACGCCAACCACCCCGGGGGCGGGAAGTGCTACGGGGATTGCTGCTCCTGTGCCGACGGCGAGCACGACCGCCTGAACCATCAGGAGGAGCACAAGGGATGCCGTGCGTGGCTCGCCGGATCCCTGGAAAGCCAGGATGCGCCCGGATGGCGCTCCTTCGAGGGTAACGACGTGGAGGAGGAGCACGAGGAGTACGGGTATCGCGCGGAAGGTGTCTACACCCTCGACAACTACCAGCACGACCGTACCGACACGTGGCAGTGGTACTGCTCCGCCGACGGGTGCGGTACCTGGATCGACGCGAGCGCGGAGGACATCCTCTTGATCCGTAAGCACAACCTCTTCTCCGACATCCCTGAGCCGGTACAACAGCTCACCATCTTCGACATCTAAGGAGGACACATGAGCGTCCACAACGAAAGCCAGCGCCAGCAGCTCGAACGTCTGGAGGCTGAGTACGCAGACGTCACCGACCGGGACCTGATCAAGCACGTGGAGACCGGCCCGGTCAAGTGGCACTTTGATGACGGGGGTGAGGCCAAGACCCTGGATGGTGCGGTACAGGCGGGTACCGCACTGCTGAACTTCGCCAAGCGACTGAAGGGATAGCGATGATCCGCATCGTCGTACTCTGGGCAGGGTTAGTCATGATGGCTGCCGGATGCATGGTCATGTATCAGGCAGTCACCACCCCGGGCACCAACTCGGGAGCCGAGGGAACGGCCGCTGTGACGGCCGCTCTCGGGCTCGTGCTGGCCTTGTCCGCCCGGCGTAAGCGCCGGTAGCACCACGGCTCCGACAGACCCGTACGGGCGGCCCTGTGCCGTCCGGCGGGGTGCGGCTGGCAGCAGGGTTCGAGACCCTGCCGGAGCACTCAGGACCGACGACGGTCCAAGGCACAGAGTGAGGGGACATGACCGAGGACATACAGCTTGACCGGGAGACGCTGGCAACGATGCGGGCGGATCTACAGAGCACGTTGATGTGGTGCCGAACGTTCGTCTACGGCAGCACGGTCGGGATGGGTGTCAGCTACGGGGTGCAGGACGGTTGGGACATGGTCGTGACCATGATCATAGCCGGGTACCTCGGAGTGGTGGCACTCATGATCGGAACCATCAACGTCATCACCTACCACGAGCACAGCCGAGAGCTGGCATGGAGGGAAACACAGTGAACTTCGCCGCCGTAACCGGACACTTCCACGTCGGAAGCAACATGCCCGGATACCTCCCCGAGACCGATGTGTTCTGCGCCGAGAACCTGGAACTCGCCGGTCAGTACCTGGCCGATGAGATCGAGCGGTCGCAGGAAATGATGGCCGAGAACTGCGAGGGCGAGGGCGAGACCCCCGACTCGCAGGACATGGGATCCGCCTGCTGTGCATGGTGCGCCGAATATTGGTCCATGCAGACGGTCATCAGCGGGATTCGCGCCGTGGAACACGACGTGTTGCACGAGTTCATCCGCGACGGTGGTTACACCTACCATCACACCCCGCCGACGGGTGCGCCGGTGGTCTTCTGGATCACCAACGTGGCCGGGGCACACGGGAACATCGAGACGTGCGACATCTACCGAGACCAGGAGAACCCGGCATGATGGTCTTCAACGTGGACACCGCCAAGGGTGAGCCGTTCGCCCGACTGGACATCAGCCGCGAGACCAACCTGACTGCCGCGCAGGTGGTCAACCTGGTCCGCTCGCTGATCCGAGAGGACAGCGACGTGACCCTGATCGCCATCCACTGCCACCGTGTGGCGGACAGCGTGGACAGCGTCGCGGTCGGGGACGACGGGTGCGAGGTCGAGATCATCGACGCGGACGCGGGCGACGGTACGGAAGTGGAGGTCTACTGATGAGCCGGTTCGAGTTCCGTACGTACTGGCCGCTGTACCTGCTGGCCGCGATCCTGTACGGGGTAGTCGGGTACGTCGTGCTCGTCGCCGTGGTCACCGCATGGAGGATGAGCTAATGGGCAAGAGCATCCTGAACGGGGATACCCGCTGGCTGCCGATCTGGATCATGGCCACGCTCTGGTACACCTTCCTGGGTATCTGCCTGCTGGTAGGTGTCGCCGTGGTGGGTGCCCTAATGTTCGCCTGCTACGTCATGGTGGGAATGCTGTGAGCAAGTACGACCCGGAACGTGGTGTCCGGTGGTTCTGCTACGGGTGCACGTTCATCGCGCTGGCAATCATGCTGGCCGGTGCACTCGCGGTGCTCTGGATGATCGGAGAGATCGTATGACCGAGGAAGAGCAAGCGCTGTGCGAGGAAGCCAAGCGGGTTGGGCGGTCCCACGGATGGGACCACGCCAACTACGAGGCCGCGTACGGCAAGGCACCCAAGCAGGCGCCGGGTACCCCTGGAGTCATGGCCAAGACCATGCCGTGGAAGTACAGGAACAAGCTCTACGCCAACGGCAGGCCCACGGGCGGGGGTACGTACGCGAGTGCCCATGCCTACAAGCAGGGATGGCAGGCCGGTGTCCGGCAGTACCGCAAGGAGCACCCCGATGGGTAGGTTCACCAGCGGGGGACGCGCCAAGGTCCAGGAGGCCCACGGTAAGGGCTTCGCCGCCGGGTACGAGCGCTCCACCCATGGCGGGGACGTGACGGACATCGTCGTCCCCTGGAGATACGCCAAGCCCCACCCTGATGAGACAGGCAGGGTCAAGGGGAACGGTACTCCCGAGACGGAGTCGGCCTACATACGAGGCTTCGAGTCGGGTGCAAGGAAGCACAGCATCGACCGGAAGAGGCGAGGCAGATGAGCCGACGGCGACGGGGATACCGGCGCACGTTCTTCGAAGCACTGGTAGACGGGTTCGTCTACTTCATCACGCTTCAGTGGCTGCTCGGGGACTAGTCCCCACCCTCCCTGTGCCAGGCACACAGCCCGTTCGAGACGGGCGGAGGGACCATGCTGGCAACGATGCCGGACAACATCCATCAAGGAGAGTCAACATGCAGAAGGTCGCCTACATCGCGCAGGACCGCCCCGACTACGAGGTGCTCAAGGGCGTGGAGGCACAGCACGAGCGGACCGACGAGGCGTACGGGATGGCGATGGGCCACACGTGGGCCCGCCACGCCACGTACGAGAACGCGTGCGACGTAGTCGCGGAGAAGCTGCGGGAGTTCTCCACCTACGAGGGCATCGTCCGCAGCAACGAGTCCCTGATGTACCAGGGTGCCGCGCTCATCTTCGACAGCGCCAAGCGGGCACAGCACCCGCGAGACCTGGCGGTCCGGATCGGCGGACGTGTGTACTCGGTCACGGAGATGCCGTGAAGGACAACACCCCACCCAAAAGCTCAATCGCCATCATCCTCCTACTCATGGGAGTCATCGTGGCGATTGTGATGTACGGATTCGTTAAGCAGGTACGTAACGGGTCCTACTGCATACCCGAGGTCACCAAACAAGGGCAGACCAAAGACTGCCCCGGAAAGAGGTAGACATGAAGCTCCCCAAGATCAGCCGTACCTATACGCCGCTCCTGCTGACGACGTCGTGGGCACACGGGCTGATCACCGGGCTCTTCCTCGGTACAACGGCGGGCATGGCCCGCATGGGCAACAACCCGAACGGATGGGTGTCGCCCGCCGTGGTGGCCGGGGTCGTCGTGCTGCTCGCCGGGCTGGAGTTCTGGCACAAGCAGCGCGTCGCCAAGGTCGCCAAGATGATGGACGAGGCGCAGTACATGGACAAGCTGTTCGATGGTGGCATTGACGTCGGCTCGCCCGGCTTCGACCTGGTCACCATCGATCGCGAGTACCGCGCCTGATCCACAGCCTGCCCCATACAGGGTGGCAGTCCCGTTCGAGTCGGGCGCAGGCACTCGGGCCGCCGGTCCCTAACCGGCACACGGACAAGCAGGGAGAGAACATGGCCACGGTGATCCGCATCGACGGACGGCTGGGTAAGGGCGCTTTCGTGGAGGCTCACGCCGAACTGCACGACCTGACCAAGGACGGGGCCCTCGTGGAGGTCACCCGGGTGGTCGAGACCCTGTTCGCCTGCATCGCGGGCGGTCAGCCGGTCAACTTCAACAACTTCGGTACGTTCCAGCTCTCGGAGGTGGACGTCCGGGACATCGACGGCCGCGAGCGTGGCGAGCTGACCAGGGTCCGGGCACACAAGCGGGTGACCTTCGTCGCCGCGCCCCGCCTGCACAACATCGTCAACAACTACAAGGAGGAGCCGAAGACGGCTCGCAAGCTGGCCAAGGGCGAGCTGGCCGCCATGAACGAGGCGGACAAGTTCGTCGGGGAGTGATCCCGATGGCCGAGGTCAAGCCGCTGCCCGCACTGCCGGAGATCGCCAACGATGGCATCCGGAGCACTGAGTACCGCTGTATCCAGTGCAAGGAGTGCGGGGAGAACAACGGAGAGTGGGTGCGGATCGACCGGTACCGCGTCCGGAAGTACAGCGACCAGGACCCTGTGCCCTGGGACGTGCAGCACAAGCGTGACACCGGTCACCGTAGGTATTGGCACCACGCCTACGTACGCAACCACGGTGAAGTCTGGTAGTCTGTAGACCTACACCGCGCAGGACAACAACCGCAGCAGTACCCCAAGAGGAGACACGGACATGGCGCTCAACTTCATCACCTCCGCTGACCTGCCCGAGGACGAGGTCCAGGCGCGGAGCCAGCACAAGGCGAACGCGGCCGAGCTGATCGACAACCCGGGCCTGTGGGCCGAGGTCGGCGACTACTCGAAGCGCGCCACCGCCACCTCGCTCGCCGGTGACATCAACAAGGGCAAGCAGTCCGCGTACGCCAAGGCCGCCGAGGCGGCGGGCGGCAAGTTCGAGGCGCAGGCCCGCACCATCGGCGACGAGAACGGCGACGAGGCCAACGACAAGCACCTCGTGTACGCCCGCTACGTGGCCCCGGCCGTCGCGGCCGTGGACGCCCCCGACTTCGAGTAAGTCGGCCCCGTACAGCCCCAGCAGGCAGGGCTGAGACCGGATACCGCGCCCTCGCGGGTAGCGCCCGGAGCCTGACGCCGGTTAGCCCTCACCATTGGTGGGGGCTTTCCGCGTTGTAGGGTACAGACCAGGGAGGTACGTAGTGAGCACCAAGGTGTTCTACGTCGGGGCAACGTCCGAACTCGAAGCGGCCTGGAGGTGGGAGCAGAACGTCAAGTACGGTACTGACTTCATCAGCTCCAACGAGAAGGGGTGGGTGGACGACGAGGTCGACAAGATCAACGTCGAGAACGTCGCCCGCAACCCCGAGTCGGGTGCGGTCATCCGGCTGCTCAAGACCCACAAGATCACCGTCAAGATCGAGGAGCAGTAGCATGGACGGGAAGCACAGCAAGCCGGGTACCAGCGGCGAAGTGTTCGACGCTCAGTGGGAGCACTCCGCCACGGTAGCGGCGGCCAAGCCTGCGCCCACTCTTCAGCAGAAGGTGGACGAGTACGTCGCCGGACGGCAGGAGATCGCCGCCGACCGAGACAACCCGGCCAACGGCTGATGGCCCCGCAGTTCAGGGGGACGTTCACCACGCAGTGGTTCAACCCCGTGATGAACAAGGGCAAGGGCAAGTGGATGACGGCGGTGGAGCGGGGCGAGTGGACGTACGCCCGGGACTCCATCAACGGCATGAGGGACAAGCACATGCGGTGCCGACTCCTCGTGCACATCCCCCTGCAACTGCCGGGTGAGGAGCAGACTCGCATCCACATCCTGACCGTCAAGGAGTGGGACAAGGTGGGTACCATGGTGTACGCCAACGTCTCACTGATCAGCGACATGGCTGAGCGGGGCATGGACGTGGGCATGGAAGAGCGGTACGTCGGCGTGGTCAAGCAGCGGCACTACCAAGGCCGCCCGCGCATCGGCGAATGAGACCGGCACAGGGGCGGCCTAAGCAACCGCCCCTGTGCCAACCGGCATCCGTAGCTTAGGCCGGAAAAGCACCAAGCAGGGCGGCCCGACTCTCCCCGCCTCTTGGGTACGGTGGTTCGAATCCACCCGGATGCACTCGGACAACAGGAAGGTGGCTATGGGTAGCGAGCTGGCTCGTCAAGAGCCGAACGGGATCCTGGAGCGGGCACAGTGGGCCAATCAGTTGGCCGCTGCTGACCTCCTCCCCGCGCAGTATCGGGGACGGCCGGGCAACCTGATCATGGCGGCGGAGATGGCGAAGAGCCTGAACCTCCACCCGATCACCGCGATCACGGCGATGTACGTGATCAACGGCAAGCCGACCGCATCGGCCGCGCTCATGTCCGCGCTGGTACGGCGGGCAGGCCACAAGCTCCGCGTCAAGGGGAACGGACTGAAGGCCACGGCGTGGCTGATCAGGGCCGACGACCCCGACTTCGAGTACGAGGTCACGTGGGAACTCAAGCGCAACCCGGAGGGCAACCCGAACGCGGAGGACGCCGGGCTCCTGGGCAAGGACACGTGGCGGAACTACCCGGCCAGCCTGCTGAAGTGGCGGGCGATCAGCCAGGTCTGCCGCGACGGTGCGGAGGAGGCTCTGATGGGCCTGCTCTACACGCCGGAGGAGATGGGAGCCATAGTCAACGGGGACGGGATGCCGATCCGCGCTGAACAGATGGAGCGCATCCCCCCGGAGGACATCCTCATGATGCACATCGAGGATGCCACGGTCGAGAGCACGCTGGTGGAGGTCCACAAGATGGCCCTCACCTCCGGCCTGCTCAACACCATCCCCAAGGGTCAGACCATGACCATTAAGGACATGCTCAACGCCAAGATGCGGCAGTTCAAGCAGGCTGCCAGGGAGGCGGAAGAGCAGGCCAAGCTCCGGATCCCCGAGGAGAAGGCCAAGCAGGGCTACGAGGTCAACCTCGGAGCCGACCACACGGACGAGGCGGATGACGACGAGGGCGGGCAGCTCGAAGTCGTCGACGCTGAAGTCGTATCCATTCACGAGAACGAGGTGCTCTGATGGCGAACATGAGGAAGCGTACGCTCCCCGGACAGATCATGAACGGCTGCTCCAAGCCGCCGCACTTCCCGCCGTGGTGTGGGTGCCCGGCGGGTGTGGTCCTGGAGGCACAGGGCGGGGAGCACGAGCGCTCCGAAGACGGCGGCGAGCAGGACAGCCGTGGAGGACACGAGTGAGGGGGCGCGGCCCGCTGGCTTTCCGCTGTGACGAGTGCGGAGAGCTGAAGGTCCGCGCTCATGCACCAACATGCATGTCCGGCAAGGAGAAGACGGCAACGTACAGCGTCGTCTACATCCCGCCGCAGCGCACCAAGTAGGACCCTTCCCCCGGCACAGAGCCGGGGAGAAGGCCGGGGGTGGTAGCTCAACGGAAGAGCGCACCACGCTTAGTGGTCAGCCTGATGACTAGGCAGGCAAGAGGCTGCGGGTTCGAATCCCGTCCACCCCACGCAGGTACATCAACATGGGAGAGTCAATGGCATTGGATGTGATCTACCCCAAGCACTGCCCCGAACTCCGAGCGGAAGTGGTGAACTTCCTCAAGGCCGATGGTCCATGCGGGGGAGCAAACATGCTGTCCTGGCTGGACAGTGGCGAGGACTACGGCGCACTGCGCGCCTTCGGTCCGTCGGAGAGGGAGAAGCTGGCCGCAGCAGCGGCAGCACGGAGGATGGCGGCCAGCATCGGGATCGCCGAGCTGTTCATCATCGCCAAGCACAAGGTCAAGGACGTACTGGAGGCAGCCGGTGAGCTGCCGCTGGACATGGTGGCCCAACGCCACTGGTTCCACACCGATCACGGCATCATGTTCTTCGAGAAGCCGATCCTCATGAACGCCTTCTCGAAGACGGCCGAGACACAGCAGACCACCCCCATCGCAGCCATCTCCTGGATGATCTACGGAGACATGATGCGAGTGACGGCATGGGCGGACACGTCCAAGTTCCTGGGACTCACGGCCAAGGTCATCCCCGACGCTCTCGGGGAGCGCCCTGTGCCCCTCAGGGACGTCCGGAAGGTGGTCGCGGCCGTCGGCCCGCTCATCGTCTGCGCGTCCTTCGTGTCGTCCGTGAGCGGTCTGATGGGGCACGTGCGGGACGAGGACGACCCGCGCCACCCGCTCCGGGTCCTGCTCTGTGCCGTCCTCATGCTCAAGCAGACGGTGACGGCCCGGTCCGTGGTAGATGCGCCGCGCTCCTCGTGGCGGCGGATCAACTCGATCAACCCGCAGTTGGGCAAGTCGGTCACGGTGATCGACAAGCGCGACGTCAAGCGAAACCCGACCAATGAAGGTGGGGAGTCGCCCTCTTCACGGGTGCTCTCGGTGCGGTACGATCGCCGTGGCCATTGGCGGGAGTACAAGAGCGAAAGGTTCTCCCCCGAAATGAGGGAGCACCCGATCTGGATACCTGCTCACTGGGTTGGGCATGAGGGACTACCTCTTGCCACCAGGTCCAAGGTGACCCGACTTACTCGATAGGGAGATACATGAACACCACCATCGACGCACTCGGTGTCAGCGCGATAGCTGAATACTGCGGTGCGAACCCGACGGCCGTCCACCAGTGGATCTACCGTCATGGACCGGGGACGGACAGCAAGACCCCGCTGCCCGCGCCGGTCACCCGGATCACGCAGAGCCTGGCCAGGGGCGCCGGACAGAAGTTCAGCTACGGCTGGGCGCCGTCCGACCTGCCCAGGTTCCGCGAGTGGTACGCCACCCTGAAGGGGTGGGGTGCGGACACCGCAGCGTCGCGGTGGAAGGAAGTGGACGCGAGGATCGCGGCCAAGCACAGTAAGGAGTAGCCATGGACAGACTGCTTCGACTGATCCACAGGATCACCAACGGTCACTGCTGGTGCGGGGCGGAGTACCCCTGTCTACGGCACTGAACATGCACCACTACCCCGTCTCATGTGAGGCGGGGTTTTGGTGTTAGGAGGTACAGCATGTTGGAGATCGTCCGCATCATTCGCTGCGACGGAGAGGACTGCAAGAAGAAGTTCCGCAGCACCGGAACCGCCGTCGAAGCGAGGAAGGCGGCGTTCGCCAAGGGCTGGTCCAGAGACAAGAACAAGGTCAAGGACTGGTGCCCGGAGCACAGCTACGGTTCGCCCGGTCGTCCGAAGAACGGCCCGCCGGTCGGCAGCAAGCACTATGGTACCCACCTGAAGGAGCAGGACATCCGAGACATCCGCGAGATGTGGGCGAGTCCGACCCCGGTGGGAGTGAACACCTTGGCTGCTTGGTACAAGATCACCCCGGGTGCGATCAAGAAGATCGTACGTAGAGAGTCATGGAGGCACGTGCAGTGAAGCGATACACGCTACGTGGTTACCAGCAGGAAGGATTCGACCAGTTCGTCAAGAACAGGTCGAGCCTCGTGGCCTGGGACATGGGCACAGGGAAGACGCTGGTCGCGGTCGAGCTGGGCAGGCAGATCCGGGAAGCCAAGGAGAACCCCCGGCTCCGTGCCCTGATCGTGGCCCCGCTCAACACCCACCCTGGTTGGGAGTCCACCCTCCGCCGACAGCTCGGGGAAGAGGTGGCCATCTACACGGTGGGCACACCGCAGGCGGACCCGGAGAACTGGTCCCGCATGGTCGGTACGTTCAAGCTGCCCGGGGTGTTCATCATCGGCTGGGAAGCGATGGCCGGGCGGGTCGAGAAGGTCAAGGACCCGAACACCAAGGAAGTCATCAGCGAGATCAGCCACATTCCGCCGTGGTCCAAGACGGGTACGTGGGACCTGGTCGTCGCCGACGAGTGCCACCGGATGCAGAACCGCCGGAGCTTGGCAGCCAAGGTCATGAACATCATCCAGGCCGAGCGCAAGCTGGCCATGTCGGGTACCCCTGCGGGCAACAAGCCGGAGGGCATCTGGTCCACGCTGCACTGGCTGTGGCCCGGGAAGTACCCGCACTACTGGCCGTGGGTCAACGACACCATGGTCACCGAGCCTTGCCCGTACGCTCACATCAAGATCGTGGGTGAGAAGGAGCCTGGGGCAACGATCGCCGACATCCCCAGCTACAGCCGGGTCGAGCTGGCGGACGTGGTCCTCGATCTGCCTGACGTCATCGAGCGTCGGGTGGAAGTGGACATGCTGCCCACGCAGGCCAAGATTTACAGGAACTTCCTGGACCAGGCGTTCGCATGGTTGGATGAGCAGCCGGTGGATACACCACTGCCCATCACCCAGCGGATCCGCCTGCGGCAGGTGGCGCTCGGTAACCCGAACGCGGGCATCGTCGTCAAGACGAAGAAGCGCACGTTCGAGCGCACTGTACGGAAGGAGGTAATCCTCGACGACGAGGGCACCACCGACTGGGTGTGGGACACCGAGCAGCAGGAAGAGGAGTACGACGAGGAGAAGCTGGAGGTGTTCTTCAAGCCGACGACGACGTCGAACAAGATCACCGCAGTCAAGGAGATCATCTCCGACCTCGCCGAGAACGAGCCGGTCATGATCTACACTCACAGCCGCCGGTTCGTTGAGCCCGTGGTCCACCAGCTTGGCAAGAATGCTGTAGCGTGGACCGGCGAGACCAAGCAGGAGGAGCGACGACGCATCCTGCAAACGTTCGGCCGCAAGGGCGGGCCGCGTATCATCGTGGCCGTCATCGCAGCGATCTCGGAAGGGACGGACGGACTCCAGCTCGTCTGTGCCAATGAGATTTGGCTGAGCAAGGACGAGAACAACCTGCTCAATGAGCAGTGCAAGGCCCGCTTGGTCCGCAGTGGACAGGAGCGGCCGGTGAACCGCTGGTACATCGAGAGTCGGGACACCATCGACCAAGGTGTGTACGTACGCACCGAGGAGAACACGATCACGATGAAGGAGTTCTACCGTGGAGCCTAACCGTCAGCACCGGTCGGTCCAGATCCCCGAGATCACCGTCCAGGGCAACGAGGCGCCGATCTACATGGACTGCACCGACGTGGTGTCGTCCATCATCATGGCCCTGGCGCACGTGGCCAACCGGGGTGACGCGGCATGGCTGGCCGACCAGCTCGTGGACATCCACGTGCTCGGTCAGCTCGAAGGCCGGGGCCTGTCGGCACAGGACACGAGCGCAGCGGCGAAGATCCAGGAGCTGTTCGAGCAGATCGGTACGCCGGTCCTGGAGCTGTCCGCCGGTACCGCCATCCAGTACGCCAAGCGGCTGGAGGAGGCGGCCACCTCGGTGAGCAACGAGATCGACCGGCAGACCCGGTACGAGTTCAAGCTCCGCGAGGCCAGGAAGATGGTGGAGGCGGCCGACGTGGTGGAGCGCCACCCCAGCCTGACCATCACCGGTCGGTCGCTGGTCCCGTCGGCGAGCGAGGCCATCGACACCATCGTCAAGGGCATCATGCCCAAGCCGCTGTTCGAGACCAAGGAGACCGACGGTGAGTAAGACCCTGTACGAGGTCCGCCTGTTCCTGAAGGGCGAGGACGAACCGGCTCTCAAGCGAGGAGCGCTGCACCCCAACAACCAGGTGCAGACGTACCTGGTGCGGGCCAGCTCGGTCAGCCTGGCCATGATGGCCATCGAAAACGACGAGGACACCCCGATCGCCAGCACCATCGGACGCATCGAGGTCAACGTCTGCACCCGCTATACCAAGTTCATCGGCGCACAGGAGAGCATCTAAATGAAGACCAACGCGTTCATCGCCGCCCGCCCGCAGCTCCACATCCCCGGCATCATCGACAGCAGGGTGGACGAGGTCCACATCACGCTGGCCTACCTCAAGGACGTCGAGATCGACGCGGTCCACGAGGCCATGAACACGGACCTGTACCGGGGCTGGCCGACGTCGCCGATCCTGTCCAACGTCCACGGCTCCGCGCAGTGGCTGAACAACGACGGCGCCTTCGTCTCCGTGCTGCTGGTGCAGCCGGTGGCCAAGACCATCAGCCGCCACAGCATCTACGACGAGCGGGCGCGGATCGAGTCGTCGCTGCTGAAGAACAAGATCAAGCTGGACGACACCTACCCCTTCGTCCCGCACATCACCAAGAAGTTCAGCGACACCCCGCTCCGGCCGCCGACCGTGGAGGCCCCGGTCATGTTCGCCATCGACACCCTGTACCTGAGCCACCAGGTCAGCGACGGCGAGGGCGGTACGCGCTGGTCCAACGAGGCTCTGATGGCCTCCCCGTCCTACTGATCCACCAACCAAGGAGAGCAACAACATGAGCGAGCTGAGCGAGACCGACTTCTCGGGCGAGCCGAACGAGGTGCTGGCCCGGGTCATCTTCCTCCTGTCCGCCGAGGTGGCGGAGAAGGAGGCGATCGTCAAGGCCGCCAAGGCGGAGCTGGCCCGCCGGTACGAGGCCATGGCGGTGCCGAAGGCGCCGACCCTGGACAACGGGCTGAAGGTCGGCATCCGGTGGAACCGCCGGTTCGACGCGGCCACGGCACAGGAGAACCTGTCGGCGGCCAAGCTCAAGCAGGTGAGCCTGATGACCGCCAACTCCACCAAGGCGAAGGAGTTCCTGAGCCCGGCGGAGTACAAGCTCACCCAGAAGACCTACGGGCTGGTCATCACGGTGACCATGCCGGAGGAGAAGAACTGATGGTCATGCTCCACAAGCAGGCCAACAAGTCCTCCGTCATCGCTACGGTGACGGTGGCCTTGGCCAACGCGCTGGTCATCAAGGCCAGCTATTGCACCAAGAACATCCGGCCGGACCAGGCTGTCATCAAGTACAGCTACCGGGGCGGCGGGGTGTGGCACCCCATCGAGTTCTACATGCATGGCCCGAACGTCAAGAAGGACGGCAGCGAGGGCCAGACGCGTCACAAGTGGGACTCGCCGCTGTACGAGCGGGCCCGCGACAAGGCATGGGAAGACCTGAGTCTTCCCCAGCGATGGGAGCGGATGCTCACGGCGAAGTACATGCCGGTGGGCGAAGTGCTCCTTGACCCGAGCACGGAGGAGGCGACCGACATCGCGCTTCTCCACCCGGAGGTACAACCGTGAGCATCTTCGATGAGATCGCGGACAAGCACCACTCGAACGAGGACCCGTACAACCCCTTCGAGGCGGCGGAGGCCGAGCTGGCCAACGATCCGCTGAACCCTCCGGATCACATGTCGCCGGAGGCGAAGGGGTGGGACTTCTGCTACAACTCCAAGGACACCGACGTCTTCAAGCTGGAGATCAGCGACGGCGACGCGCGGTTCCTGTGCCGGGACTGCGGTAAGGTCCCGGCCTTCGTGGGCGACGACGCCCAGGAGACCATCAGCCTGAACGTGCAGCCGCTGGTGAAGGTCAGTTCTCACCAGTGCAACTGCAACCCCATGGTCCAGTGGGGATGCGACTGCTGGCCGGGGTTCGAGCTGGAGATCCAGCCGAACGATGACAAGGATGTCTACCCGGCCGACATGCTGCGACAGATCGAAGCACAGTACGGCAAGGGGAACACGCTGCGACTCCTCCAGGCCATCGGAGGAAGGGTCGTCGGTGAGTTCGCTCGTCAGGTACGGATGGAGGCGAACACGATGGGCTGTGGTCCGAGTGCTGAAGGCATTCGGAACTGCACCTACAACTTCGTCGCCGAGGCCGAGAAGGCCGGGCCCTGGCCCAAGGCCATGATCAGCCTGTTCCGCCCGTGAGTGCCTTCGAGGACGACGAGGACAAGTTCGGCCAGCCCATGCTGCGCCGGTACGTCGAGCAGTTCACTCGTCACCGCGACGGCATCCGTACTCCGCTGGCTTCGTACGATGAAGTTGTGGAGTTCATGTCCAACTACCAACGCCTCGATCATGCGAAGCAGATCGTCCGGCAGCTCTCCGCCATGCTGATGATGGAGGAGTGCACCATCATGGACCCGGAGGAAGGCAAGCCCCCGGTCATCCACATGAAGTACGGCGGCCGGTCGTACGTCATGATGCTCGACAACGCTACGTAGTACCCAGCCCCCTGTGCCTGCCGACGACGGCGGAGCGCCGGGGGCTTTTCGGGTGTCGGCACAGGGCCGTGTGCGTCTGTCAGTGACGGGTGTTAGTCTCCTTGGACGGACGTTGAAGGAGACGCATGGACCCGCTCGACTACGCACGGCAGTTCGTCCTGGACACCACCCGCAGGACGATCATGCAGGAGTCCGAACGCGACCAGCAACGCTCTGCCGGGCCCTCTGACCTCGGAGATCCCTGCGATGCATGTCTGGCCGCATCCCTGCGCCGGAAGACGCTCCAGCCCAACGTGAGGCCCCGCGACAGCGGGTTCTCGCTGAAGGCGTGGTTCGGCACCGCCGCCCACGAGAAGCTGGAGCGCGAGCAGATCCTCCCCGAGGAGTTCCGCGCTCTGGAGGAGAAGGTCTACATCCACACCATCGCCGACTACGGCGACATCTACGGGCACATCGACATTCAGTACCTGTTGATGGGCATCGTCGGTGACTACAAGACCGTGGACATGGCCAAGCTCAAGAAGATCAAGCTGGAAGGCCCTCCGCTTGGGCACCAGAAGCAGATCATGATGTATGGTCTGGGTGTTGAAAAGAGCGGGCGCGAAGTCAAGTACGTCGCGATCATCTACATCCCCAGGGACAGCAACAACCCCGATGACATCTATGTCATGGTGGCGCCGTACCAGCGGGATGTGGCCTTGGCCAGCCTCAAGAGGGCCGAGGACATCTGGACGCGAGTCCAGGCGGGCGACAACAACTTCGAATCACACTCGGACTGCTACGTCTGTAAGATGGTAGTGATCCGGATGATGGGTCGATGAACACCGACCAAACAATCAAGCACACAGATGGAGAAAACACATGACGGACAACTTCGCCGACGACGCTGACTTCTTCGGGTCCGACGCGGTCGCCGCGCCGGGTGAAGCGGCGGCCGGTGGCGGGTTCTCGCTGGACCTGACGGCCGACGACCTGTCGGGCCAGACGGAGTACAAGTCCATCCCCGTCGGCACGTGGCTGGAGGTCTCGGCGTACGAGGTGCTGCCGGGGCAGACCAAGAGCCAGGCCAACTACGGCAAGCCGAACTACCGGATCACCGTGAAGACCACGGCGAACTCCTCGGAGTGGGGCAACGGCCGGAAGTTCAACGTCTTCTGCAACCTCTGGGGCGGCGCGTTCTTCACCATGTTCGACGTGCTGAAGGCCACCGGCCTGGCGCCGACGGCGGACATGCTCAAGAAGGGCGCGTTCTTCTCGGACCGCTACATCGACGAGGGCTTCCCGGTCGGCCTCACCACTCCGGGGCCGGACTACATCTTCACCGCCGACAAGGACATCCCCAAGGGTGCCTTCGTCATGCCGTCGCCGAAGGAACTGACCGGCCTGGTCTTCATGGCCAAGGTCACCCACTACTCCCCGGGCGGCGGCGAGAACAAGTACAAGAAGTACAACTCCGAGGAGCAGGCGCTCCAGGCCAACCCGCTGGAGACGCGGGCGTTCGCCAACCTCGGTGCGTACATGTCGGTGGAGGAGTACGCCGAGAAGTTCGCCGGTGGCGGCGAGGCCCCCAACAAGGGCGGCTTCCTCGGGGAGTAACACCCAGCACCACCGGCAGTAGATGAAGTGAGGACGGGAGTCGGTACTACACCGGCTCCCGTTCGCACTACCCAGTTTCTACCAGGAGATGCACATGAAGATAGCGCAGGGTACGCCACTCCTGGCAGGAGCGTACTTCGACCTGCTGTTCGGAGAGGCGGAGGGCTACGCCTGCATTCGCACCTTCAAGACAGGTACGTTCGTACCGAAGCCCGGCGCCCCTGTGCAGAGGCACTGGTTCAAGTGGCCGGAGCAGCGCGAGACGATGATCGCGGCGGTCCTCGGTAACCCCGGGTACGACCTCTACATCATCCCGGCTCTGTTCAAGGACCAGTCGTCCAACAAGGCCAGCAACATCCTGCACCAGACCGTGGTGTACGCAGATGCGGACAGCGCCGATCCGAGCCTGTTCCACGTCGAACCCACGATCATCATGGAGACTTCTCCGCAGCGGTACCACCTGCTCTGGAAGACCATGACCAACAACTCCCCCGAGCTGTGCCTCACCGGCCGCTCGATCGCCCATGCGCACAGCCACCAAGGCTGCGACAAGGGCGGGTGGGACCAGGGACAGCTCCTCCGTATCCCGGGCTCCACCAACAACAAGCCTCGCGGCACAGGGCCGTTCGTCGTGAAGGCATACACGACCGGGCTGGTGTACGAACTGGAAGAGATCCAGGAGAAGTACCCCCAGCTCGAAGCTGTCATCGACAGCAGCCTGTTCGGTCCGATGCCGGATCCCAAGTCATGGGCATCCATCACGGAGGCCGAGGCATGGCTGAACATCAACCCTGATCTGCTCTCGCTCTACGGTGGTCCTCCTGGTGACCGCTCCGACCGCATGTGGCGCCTGCTCTCGGAGCTGGCTCGTCGTGAGGCACCGAAGCCGCTGGCCCTGACGATCGCGTGGAACGCGTCCTGCTGCAAGTACCGCATGGACGACCGCCCGTTCGAGGATCTCTGGCGAGAGATGTGCAAGGCGTACGAGCAGCCGGAAAATTCGGCTCCGAAGTCCGAGGCGGAGATCGAGGCGTACCTCCGCCTGCGGGCACAGGAAGCCGAGCTGGCCGACGGAGGGGCGAGGCCCCGTGCCCGGGGGTTCCTGACGCCGGTCGAGCGGGCGGACCTCCCTCGGGACACCATCGTAGACAGGTACGTGGAGTGGGCGGGCACCATTACCGACGCTGCTCCGCAATACCACCGGGCGGGCATCATGACCGTCATCTCCGCAGTGTTCGGAGAGTTCGGTCTTCCTCCCACGAAGTTCTACATGGGCCGCCTGAACCTCTGGTTCCTGGTCCTCGGTAGCACCACGAGATCACGCAAGTCCACCGCCCGAGGTATGTGGCGCAGGCTGCTGAAGGATCTCCAGGATGGTACCTACGACTACGACATCGGCTCGGACGTGACGCCGGAAGCGCTGGCCGAGGAGCTGAGCCACAAGCCCGGCTACTCCAGCGTCTTCCACCGAGACGAGGTCCACGGTCTGCTCGGTGAGCAGGCCAGCAAGGGATACCTGTCCGGCCTCCAGGAGAACATGACCGAGCTGTACGATGGCCATGTTCGTATGCGTAAGCGTGTTGGCAGCGGAGAGAAGAAGAAGCTGGGAACGGCAGAGACCACCAACTTCATCGTCAACTTCTCCGGTGTCACGGAGCACGTGACCAACGCCCTGACGGCAGCGGACTTCGCGTCCGGATACCTGGCTCGCTTCATCTACTGCCACGCGGAGCCGCCGAAGCGCACCCGCGAGTCGGAGAGGATGGAGCAGTTCACCCGAGGCTCCGTCAAGACCGAGGACCTGGTCTACAACGCCATGGTCCAGGAGCTGAAGGATGCCCGAGAACTCTGGGCGAAGCACGTGAAGCGCGGAGACCCGGTCCGAATCCCCTGGGACGAGGACGCCTGGGACCGGCTGAACGACCTGGCATGGGACCTGGGATCCGCCGCAGCGGAGACCGAGATGGCCGCCATGATCGAGCCGGTGGTGGACCGCATGGCGAAGTCCATCATCAAGGCCACCTGCCTGCTGGCGATGGTCGAGCGTTCGAGCCGGGTTCGTATGGACCACCTCCTCAAGGCCATCGAGCTGGCCGAGGAGTGGTTCCTGCACATGATGGTCGTTGCCAGCAAGATCCGTGAGTCCACCTGGAAGCGCGAACAGGACGAGGTTATCGCTGTCCTGGATGCTGCCAATGGACGTATGACCTGGACGATGATCTACAAGAAGTTCCGGGGTAAGCTGCGGCCGAAGCAGTTCGAGGAAATCATCACCGCACTGTCCGAGGCCGGAGAGGTAACCTTCCGGATTGAAGGCCGGGGACGGGTCATCTACAGGACGCTGGTCAATGACAATGAAGTTGCCCCCGGAGTCATCCCTGCATACGGATCTGGCGGTGGTAATACCGCTGCCAACACACCGAAGGAGAATGGTAATGCCCCCCGAAGCTTCCTCAGCGTCGACGACATCCCTGCTTGAGGGTGAGCCGTACATCAAGGTGGCGCTGGCCTCCATCAACCGCCAGCTCTACCCCACGCTGATCGGTGTGGTCAAGCAGTGGCTGGATGACGACGACGTCACCAAGCTCTACAACCTGCGCCGCAACGGCACCGGCCAGCAGATCACGTTCAACTACCCCAGCAACCTCTACATCGAGGTGCTGAAGCTGTACGTGGAGACCTACCACCGCCGTGGTCAGATGGACCGCCACGAGAAGCGGGCCGCTGCCACTGTGCTGGTGGCCACCGGCCTGGTCAACCTGTCGAACCTGACCTACCTCTTCAACGTGGGCCGGAGCACCGTCCAGTCCATGAAGATCCCCAAGCCCGGCCGCTTCCCCCTGAAGCGACTCGGTGGCGACCTGCCGCTGGACGCGGTCGGCTCGCTGATCGAGTGGTGGAAGCTGCGCCAGGACGAGCCCACGTCGGCACACGGACGCCTGATCCAGAGCGCCGTGGACAAGGGTGCGGACTGGCCGGTCGTCGCGCGGTTCACCGCTCGGACGGTGGCTGCTGCCAAGAAGTCGGCAGAAACCAAGGAGAAGGAGCCGGACTTTGTCATCCCCATCAATCACGGTGGTTCTGCCGGAAGCACCGAGTCCGACGCTGGTGGACGTACTGAAGACCGCCGCCAGAGTGGTGCCCACAACGATTTCGCTGGCTTCGGCGACGAGGCCGAATTCCGGCTTGTCCCCGCATCTGTCGATGGCGGGGACGCCTACAAGTCTGCCGCCGATCTCCTTGCCCAGCATGAAGCAGATGCTGGCGATGCCGGACAGCCTGACGCACTTGAGGCTGGCTTTTTTGCGGGCTTCGAAGGCGATCAGCGGGAACGCGAAGGCGGCGCCGACCGGGGAACACACCCTTTCCTCCAGCCGTGAGGAGACGCTGTCGTGGGTGATGGCCCGGCGAGGACGCCGGATCGTCTTCGACATCGAGACAGCGGGCGGACTCAAGCGTCACCCGGCCAAGCGCGAACTCCTGTGCCTCGGGCTGTTCGACGGCCGCGAGACCCTGGTCGTACCTGAAGACCAGTTCTCGGAGCTGTGGAAGCCGTTGTACCACGCGCTCGCGCAGTGCTACCTGGTCGCCCACAACGGCAAGTTCGACACCGTTACGCTGAGCTGGTACCTCCTCGGAGTACACGCTCCGCTGAAGGTGTGGTTCGACACCCAGCTCGCCCACTACGTGCTCTACCCGGCGTCGCAGAACCACGCGCTGGACATCGTGGTGGAGAAGTTCTACGGCTGGGAGTCCTGGTCACTGGAGCAGGCGCAGTACCGGGACATGCGCTCTGTGCCCCTGTCCCAGCTCTACACGTACCTCGCGAAGGACGTGCAGGGCACAGGGGCTCTGGCTGCCGACTTGGCGCCGATGGTGAAGGCCAGCGAGAACGCCACCTTCGTCATGGAGAACATCCTGATGCGCGGTACCAACCGCCTGTCCAAGGATGAGTGGTACGGGGTGTGCATCGACACCCCGTACGCCAAGGAGCTGCTGGCCACCGTGACGGCTGAGCTGAACCTCGCCCTGGCGAGCGTCCAGGACAAGGCTGACGCCATCGTGGAGGGCCTCGGAGCCTCCCCGGCGGACCTCTGGCCCCGCAGCCACGGGCCGGGCTCTGTGCGGGGCAAGCCGGTGTGGGTCCACACCTTCAACCCCGGCTCTCCGGCGCAAATCAAGAAGCTCTACGGCCTGCAAGGCGTGGAGCTGAAGACCACCGACGAGAAGGCGATGGACAAGCTGGAGGCGAAGGGCGACGAGTTCGCCCCTGTCCTCATCAACTTCCGCAAAGCGCAGAAGACGATCGGGACATACGTCCAGCCCAACATCGAAGTACCTCCGCTCACCATGAGCAAGGAGATCCTTCCCGGTGACCGGATGTTCCCGAGCTACAAGCTGTTCGGGACTGTCACCGGTCGCCTGTCGGCCGACGGCAAGAACATCCAGAACCAGCCTCGCGAGGAGAGGATCAAGCGTCAGTTCGTCAGCTCCGGCTTCGGCCGGGTACTGATGCAAGCTGACTACTCGCAGGCAGAACTCCGGGTGATGGCAGCGCTGGGCAACGATGCCTGGCTGATCGAACTCTTCGCGGATGACGAGAACGACATCTTCGAAGGGATGCTGCCGATGGCCTTCCCCCACCGTGTTCCCCGGAACAAGGAGGAGAAGAAGGAGATGCGCGCCGCGCTCAAGGGCGTCATCTACGGACTCGCCTACGGGCGGCAGGCGCGGGCCATCGCGCTGGAGCTGGGGATGCGACCGCCGGAAGCTCAGGCGATCATCGACAACTTCCTCAACGCGGCACAGGGGCTCGCGGCGTGGCGTCAGTCGGTGTACTCCAGGCTCCACGCGGGTACCGGCATCGTCACCAGGTTCGGCCGGTACTTCCAGAACGACGTCATCACCAACAAGAACAAGGACAACGTGGAGCGCTCAGCGCTCTCGTTCGAGCCGCAGTCGTCCAGCTCGGACTGCTGCTTCCTTGCCTACATGGACCTCTTCGACTGGATCGAGGAGAACAACAAGAACTGGCAGCTCATGGCGCTGGTCCACGACTCCATCACTCTGGATGTACCGGAGAAGGAGGCCGAGGAGGCCAGCCACATGACTCGCCAGTTCCTGGTGGCGAGCGCGGAGAAGTGGTTCCCCGAGGTGCACTTCAAGGCCGAAGGTACCCACGCTGTCTCATGGGAGAAGACGTGAGCGGAGAACAGGAAGAGGCGGAATGCAACGGCATCTGCTTGTACGCGGCGGACATTGGTCTGCCGGAGTATGGGGATGTGGTGGCCTACGCCCACCCGGACTGCCCGGAACACGGCGACCCGGTCCCGGAGGACCCGGACGAAGAGGTCTGCGGCGGTGGTGACGAATCCCTTCGATACATCCGAGAGGAGGACATGGCTGATGAACTGCGTTAACTGCAAGGACAAGGGTTGTGCATGGTGCGACATCCGAAGGGACACGACGAAGTGAGCAAGATCGAGGAGTGGGCTGACGACAACATGGTCGCCATGCGCATCAAGCTCAACGGATGCGACGGGGCCAACTACTTCGAGATGCTGATGGACGCGGCTGACATCGAGGTCGCCCGACAGATCGCGAAGAAGTCCATGACGTCGAGCCAGCACGAATGCCAGCCGACCATGGTCCTCGCCGTCCGGCACAGGGACGGCGATCTGGACGACGACTCGAACTTCACGGAGGTGGCGCTGTGAGGGTGGAGAGATACCCGTACGCCTGCATCAACATCGACCCCGGCAAGGTCACCGGCTTCTCCCTGCTGCGTGTGGACGAGGAGTCGCGCAAGCCGGTCCTCATGGCCGTCGGCTCTGTGCCGTATCGCGCCATCGACATCTACGACCAGATGTCGGCGTGGTACTACATGGCCCGCGTCGGCCACGGATACGCGGTGGACGTGGTCATGGAGAAGTTCGTGGCCAGGACCGGCAAGCCGATCGAGACGACGGCCCTGAAGGTCATGGGCATAGCCGAGGCGTGGTGGGCCAAGGAAGGCCACAAGATCGACAGCAAGTACGTCGAGCACATGCCGGTCCAGGGGAAGTTCATGGTGACCGACGACGTACTGCGAGCCGCCGGGGTTCACACCCCGGGCCACGCCAACCGCCACATCAACGACGCTACGCGCCACGGCATCGGCCACCTCATGGCACAGAAGCATCGGGGTACCGCCATCGCCTGCTTCGGGGAGCCGTCATGATCAGCCGTACCACGATCGACGCCTTCCTCACGATCTGCGGGTACCGCAGCGAGGACGTGCAGAGCGTCACGTTCGAGAACGCGCACGTGATGATCGTGGCGTACGTCAAGACGTCCGACGGCAACATGCTGCTGGACCAGAGAACGGGCGACGCGGTCACGATCGGCCGCCGGTTCGACTGGGACGGCAAGCCGTGGCACCAGCAGTAGCCACCGGCCCGGTCCTGTGCAAGTGCGGGCACCGAAGTAGTCAACACAACACACGCTGGAAGGACGGGAAGCGCAAGAGCATCTGCTACATGTGCGACTGTCCTGCATGGCGCCACAAGAGGGTGGTAGACATCTACCTCCCTGAACCTGAGGAGAACGATGGCGATCAATGACCTGATCGACATGGAGCGCGAGTGCTCCAACCCGGACTGCAAGCACAAGCGCGGTGCCCACGGCGGCACCTACTACAAGCGACAGTGCGGCGTGATCCAGTGCGTGTGCCTCCAGTTCGAGGAGATCAAGTACCGCCGATCGAACACCACCTGGGACGGGGTGGTCGCCGAGGCGAACCGGCTGGACAACGCCAACCAGGTCTGGCAGAAGCGGTACAACGACGCGGTCGCCGCGAACGTGGAACTGCGCCAGGAGAACGCCAAGTTCAAGACCGAGGCCGCGAACCGGGCGAAGAACGACTACCACGTCGAGACCTCGCTGCACATCATGGGCGCGGAGAACCAGGCTCTCCGCGAAGAGCTGGCCAAGTGCCAGGAAGTGCTGGAGCTGCTGCGAGCGGCGAACAAGCTGCCCAAGCACATCGGTGACTGGGTCCTCGGAGAGCGCCCGGAGATCGAGGCCGAAGACGACCTGCCGGACGACGACGACGCCGAGTTCGACGGCTGCTGATACACACAACAAAGCCCGGGACGATGACGTCCCGGGCTTCGCTGCGTTCTGCTACAGGTTGATCGGAGAGTCCTCATTGAAGGACTCCGGCGGAGCAGATGCCCGCTCCTCCTGCATCTGGAGGATCTGTGCCTCCAGCATGGCGACCTGCATGTTGGCCTCGGAGAGCTGCCGTTGCAGGCTCTTGATGACCAGCTCGCTCTTGACGTTCATCCTCGAATTGCTCCTCTTGATCGCAGCCATGCCCGTGAACGCACCGTTTCCTTGAAACGGTGGTCGAACCACTGTACTCGCTGGGAAGCCAGCTCGTCGTAGTCGTTGGCCACCATCTCCACCAGGTGCTCCCACGCGTTCGCGTTGGTGTTGACCGGGTGCTGGCCGACCGCGTCCCAGACGGCCGAGGTGAAGTCCTGGCGGGCCTCTCCCAGCCGTTCATGGGCCTGCTCGACCTTCTCCTGCACCGACTCCAGTTCGGGCGGCACAGAGGCGCGGAGCGCCCGCAGCTTCGCGGGCTCCGGCGGCGCGAGCACCACGTCGCGGACGCCTTCGAGGACTTCGCCGACGGTCTTGCCGGGCACCACGTCGGCCAGCGACTTGACGCCGGTCTCCAGTGCCTGCATGGCTTTCCTGTGCTCCCGGCCTCGGATGACGATCGGGCTCTCCTTGAGCTGGAGAGCCTTCACCTGGCCGAGTGCGATCGTTGCCTGCCTCGCCGCCATCGCATCGGACAGCGCGTACTCGATGGCCATCATCGGGTCTTCAGTGCCGGTGTCGATTTTGTGGTTGGCGTTCCAGTAGATCGGGATCACGTGGTGATGATCGACCAGTCCGGGCTGCCCAGGTACGTCGTACCGCAGCACGTAGAAGCGGTCGCCCGCCCGCGCACCGTGGTCGTCCAGCGTGAACCGCCGGGCATCCGACTTGATGATGTCGATCTCAGCCAATGGAACCACCTCGCCACATCATGGTGTATACGGTATCGACAGACCCGTTGCACTGGTAGCCGAAGGCGGTGTTGCTGGAGAATTCGACCGACCCGTACCTCGGTGTAGTACCCGAGTGGTTCGGAGCGATCGAGCCTCGGAACACCCAGCCGATGTCCACGCCCCACGTGATCGTGGCACTCTGGAAGCTCCAGGTCTGGAAGCGCATCATCGCATACGTGTCCGGCAGCGGTGCGAACCGGGGGAACGTACCACCGAGCAGCAGCTCGTTGTTGGTGTCCGACGTGACCAGGCCCGCCCACGAGTGCGCGGTGTTGACGTACTGCTTCTGGAGGTAGAGACCTCCACCGATCTTCAGCGACAGGTCGGCCCGGCCGCTGGAGTTCGTGGTCACCTCGGGGCCGACGATGGCGAAGTTGTACGCGCCCCACTCACCCTCGTTGGCGCCGGAGTCGATGAACGCGTACGCGTTGCGCCCGCCGGAGCCGCCGGAGAACCAGGTCACGCCGGGCATCGCCAGGAAGTTGGCGTTCGGCGAGAGCTGGACCCTGTGCCCGCTGGTCCCGGTCTGGATGAGCGGGCCCGTGATGGTGTGCTTCGAGGTGATGGCCGTCGCATCGAGCTTGTCGGTGGTGATGGCGTCGGCCGCGATCTCCGCTGCGGTGATGGTGTTCGCAGCGATCTGGTCAGCAGTGACAGCGCCGTTCTCGATGAGGACGGTGCCGTTCTTCTGGGCCAGGAAGACGTTGGCGATGTCCACCTGGATGGTTGCCGTCACGTTGGCGCACGTGAGGTACACGTACGGGATGACCGCCACCGCACCGACCGGGGCGATGACGAAGTTGTTCGACCGCAGCGTCACCCAGTCCTGCACAGAGCTGATGGTGACGGTGCTGACGAGCTGGCTGATGCCGGAGTTGCTGCCGTCCTTGAGCACCCAGCGCACATACATACGAGCACCCACCGTGGCGCCAACCGGCCATGTTCCTGTGGTCAGCGACGTACGGATGTTGAAGGATGCCGACAGCGATCCCTGCTGGGGATCGTAGGGGAAGGCGAACTTCGGGGCGATCGAGATCGTACCGCCCGCCAGGTCCGGCTTCTGTGCGGAGTAGGCCAGCAGATTCAGCCGCGCGACGCTGGAAGCGATAGTCACGTTGGGCTTCATGCGCCAGAACCCTGCGCCAGGGTCCGACCAGATGAGCGCGCTGTTCGAGTTCGGAGACCCATTGGACTGGACGACGCGGAGCGCGTTCAGTTCGGGGTCCGACGCATTGGCATCGGCGATCAGGTTACGACCGTTACCACCGATGGCCAGACGGCTGGCGTCGATGGAGTAGGCAGCGATCTTCTCGGCGGTGACCGAGCCAGCCACGATCTTGTCGGCCGTGATGGAGTTCGCGGCGATTTTGTCACCGGTGATGGTGAGTGCCTGGATCAGGCCACCGGTGATGGTGTTCGCCACGACCTTGTCGGCCGCGTTGATGGAGTTGGGTACGATATTCGCACCGTTGAGGATCTGACCGATGATGTCGGTCTGAACCAGCGGTGTGGTGGTAACCTGGACAGTCGCCGTGGTGTACGCACTGGTGTTACCACTGCGGTCTACCGAGCGCAGGCGGAAGAACCTGGCCTGGTTGTACGGCTGGTCCACGATGACGAGGTCCAGCCCGCCGCCTGGGATCACACCGATCGGAGTCCACGGTCCGCTGGCCGTGCTGCTGATCTCCACCTCTACGTGGCGGAAGTCGGGCGGCATCGGCAGGTTGTCGGCATCGCGGCCGTTCCACCGGACACGGATGGTTCCGAGCCTGGTGGTCGCGGTCGGGTTGCTCGGCACAGGAGGAGCAACCGCGTCGGCGGCCACGAAGATGCTGACCGCCTGCGACCACGCACCCTGACGGCCGTTCTCCGCAACGGCGGCGACCTGGACCGTGTAGTTGGTCAGCACGTTGATGCCGTCGCCCCACAGCGCGTCGGTCTGTGTGCCGTCCACGGTGACCTGGCGCCAGTTCTCGCTGGAGGCGAGGACGCGGAACCGAATCCGGTACTGCTGGATGCCGACGGTCTCACCGCTGGTTGCGGTGGTGACTGCGGACCACGACGCACCGATCATGCCTCGGGTGACACCCTGGGTGTCCACGAAGGTGGACGATCCCAGCGCCAGGTTGGTGACCTGATTGGGGACTCGGGTGTCTTCCTGGTTCGGCGGAATACCTTCCGACGGAGTACCCGATCCACCGATGATCGGGGTGTTGTTGGACAGCGCGGCGATCCGGCGCTTGGTGCGGATGTCCTGCTCGGTGAACTTGTCGCCGAGTACGACGTTGCCGGAGAACTCTTCGCCGTTCATCTGGAGGGTGATCTGGCGAACCCGAAGGGTGTCGTAGGTGTCCAGTTCATCCTTGGCGAAGATGCGGTCGCCCGGCCGATAGTCGATCAGAGGCAGCGGCGACTGCGAGCGGAACATCAGCTCGCGGGTCATCTGCGTACGCGGAGCGTTCGCCAGACTCAGAGCCCTCTGTGCCAGCTCGGCCATAACGGTGGTGTCGGTGACACCGCCTTGCTGCATGAAGGTTTCCCAGTCGCCCCACGGCGACGGGTTGCTGGCCTGCTCGACGGTGACGTACTTGTTCTCGTCACCCTGGACCAGGATGGTGTTGGCGATCTCCTCGTAGCTGCGCTCGTCCGGCGCCACGACGACGTCGCGCTGCGGGTGCAGGATGACGGCGGTCGGGTTGGCCGTGAGGTTCCTGTCCAGGAACTGATCCACGTTGTAGACCTGGAGCGTACGACCACTGAACCGCCAGTCGCACTGACCTTGATCGGTCAGCGCGCGCAGGATGGACATTAGATCCTGTCCAGCCGGGAACCCCATGGACAGCGTCTTGGTCCAGTTGTTTCCGGCGGAGTCCACGGTCCCGTTGAAGTCGGCCACCAGGAAGGGCACGTTGCCCCGGCTGTGGGCCTCGGTGAGGAACGTGGAGAGGATGTGGCCGACGGTGACGTTCGTGAAGATGCGGTTGCCCTCGGTGTTGAGCGCAGCCGTGTTGATGTTGCGGACCTTGCTGAGCATCCAGCCGTAGCCGGGCATCGCGATGGATGTCGGCTTGCTCGGGTCAGTCAGGTCTTGGCTCTGCCGGATGTTGATGAACCGGCAGTTCGGGTACTCCTGGAACAGGTTGGTCTCGTCGGACAGTTCGAGCGCCACTTCGCACGGAGCTTCGAGCAGCGCGATGCCGGGCGCCTTGGTCAGGTACTCCAGGGTCAGCGACGGCACATCATCCAGCGGGAAGGCTGCGTTCCACAGCAGCGGCAGGGGAAGCTGTCCACGGAGCACACCGTCCGGCTCGTACACCCGCAGGCGCGCGCGCAGCGGGGGGAAGTCGGAGAAGGTGACGGTGTCCGGCACAGCAAGACCCTGCGCGGTCGCGGTGATCTTCATGCCTGCGGAGTTCGGACCGGAGGACATGTCCTTGCCACCGACGATGGATCCGCCGGTCAGTACCGCGTCTTCCGGCCAGATCACTGCCTCATCGAAGATGACGTAGTTCGCCGACGGAGGAGTGTTGAGGATGCGGCACTTCACACGAGCAGACACCGCGCCAGCAGGAGCGGTGAAGGTGCCCTCGAAGTACGTCCAGGTGATCGAGCTGACGTTGATGGTGACGTCGGACGCACCGATGGCAATCTGTCCATCGCCGGTAGGAGCGTCGTAGAAGGTCAGCCGGTATCGCACCTGCTGACTGACCGGCGACCAGGCGTATCCCTTGATCTTGTACCGGTGGCCGGGGAGGATCCCCTGGAGTCGGGGACCGTTCAGGTGCGGTGTCGCGCTCACCCCATCAGGGGTGAGCTTGAGGCTCAGCGAAGACGGGAACGGATGACCGGCCGGAGTGGCCACCCAGTCCATGGTTCCACCGTCCGGCGCCCAGCCTGTGGTGTTCTCCTCCACATGCGGGTTAGCGCTGGGCACGAAGACGAGACCGGCGGACGAAGCGATCTTCGTACCGGCGGCGTTGTGGCTCACGTCCATGTCGGCGGAGCCGGACCCGCTGGTGTTCTTGCCACCTTCGGCGAACGTTCCGGCGGTGATGAAGGTGTCGGCGATTCGGTCACCGACGCCGTCCACCGTGGACGCGATCTCGGACGCGGCGGTGAGCGGGCCGGAGGACGTGAAGTCCGTACCAAACCCGCACCACGCGATGTCGAGCAGGTCAGTACCCGGCACCACGCCGGGCATACGCGGGACGAGCTGAGCCTTGGCGGCGTTCGCCGGAGCGACGACACGGCCTTCCCAGTAGTCCCAGGTATCGACCTCGAAGCTGTTGAACAGGGTCGCAGTGCTGATGACGGCGTTAGCCGCTGTGTACCAGGTGACGGAGAGGAAGACGTCGCGCTCGACGTTGCACTTCGCCACCATCCTGGCGTAGTAGTTGTCACCAGGTACGATTCCCACGATCTGGGTCAGGCTGGTGAAGGCTCGGGGAGTGTTGGTGACGCCATCCGGCGTCAGCCGCATCGCCCAGGTGTCGCCGACCGGCGGAGGATCGGCCGACACATCAATACGCGTGATCGCTCCTCCGAACGCGGACCACCCCGTGAGGTTGGTGGAGAAGTCCGGGTTCGGGTTGATCGGGACCAGAGGCATGGATCAGGCGTTCGTCTGGGTCAGGTTGATGGAGGTCACGGTGTACGTACCGTCGGCCGCGAAGACCTCGGAGCTGGCGAGCTGGATACCGCCGAGGAAGGTGGTTCCGCCGGACGCCCACAGGCCGACCCACGCGACGGTGGAGCCTCCCGGCACAGAGAAGTCCATCGCGGCGTTGGTCTGGATCGAGCCCGAGGACGCGGTTCCCCAGGTCACCGACTGGCGGCCGTAGGCGCCGCCGGTCAGCTCGTTGGTTCCGGTCGTTCCCGGGTTGGCGCTGTGCAGCGAGGCCAGTACGGCGGCGCCACCCTGCGCAGTCAGGCCGATGTTGAACAGTGCGTTGGTCAGCGCCATCGTGTGCTCCTCAGTGGTAAGCGGGTCGAGCCCTCAGGGTACAGGTGGTGGCCCCGGTCGTGCCCGAGGCGGAAATCGTCACGTCCGAGGTGCTGTGCCCCGGCGCGATGCCGGGCACCAGGGACAGCCATCCCAGGTTGGTCATCCGCAGGTTGGCAGAGACGTTGGTTCCGGTGTTGTCGTAGTCGTTGGTGGTCTTCTGCCATGCAGTGAAGGTAGCGAGGTCCACCACCAGCCACTGCGTACTGAGGATGTTGGCGCCGGACCAGGCGAACCCGGTCTGGCTCACGTTGTCCGTCACGGAGAAGGACGACACTGGACCCTTGACCTTGAACTGCATGGCGGTGATCGGGAGAGTTCCTTCTGCCGCCAGATCCACCACCTGGTTCTGCCCGGGGATGGTGAGGATCTCCTCAGCTTCCGCCGCGAACCACCGACCTTCAGGGATGCTGAAGGTCAGCGTGGCCTCCACGTAGTTCGCGGGGCAAGAGAAGTCAGGAGCCTCCAGACCGATCAGCTGACCGGCGACCGTGGTGAAGCGGCCGTTGGTGGAGCCGCCGGTGGATCGACTCCTGGTCAGCGTGACCGGCTGGTTGGTTCCGACACCGAGCCTGCGGACCAGGCCGTTCCACCTGGTGTTGAGGGTGTCCTGGTCCGTTCCAGTGATTCGAATGCGGAACTGGATCTGACCGCTGTCCATGGGCGCATTCCACACAGGAACATGTCCGTGGAAGTTCGGCGGCTGGAGCTGGGTGTTGCGCATCGTGAGGGCGCCACCGTACTGCGTGGCATCCATGAGCTGGTATCCAGCAGCCTTGTTCTGGAGGGCCAGCCCGTTCACCGAGTACATAAGGGTCATGACGTACCGTCCAGGTATGCGGCTTGGGCGAGGACGCGGTTCACAGTCTTCGAGGTGGCTTCGGCCACCGGGTAGTAGTTGGTCACGTTGATGACGGTACTCGGTCCCTGCCGACCGACGGCCTGCTGGGTCAGAGCCATCGCCGACTGCGGTACGCGGGCCTCCTTGGCGTGAGCGGAGCTGGCGCGGATGCCCAGGCTCGGCACAGAGGCCGTCGCCGGGTTGTCCTGGTTGATGCCGGGGGTCCGCTGGGGACCGACGGCGCCGCCCGCGTCGTTGTTGATCTGCTCCAGCAGCGGCCCGTACTTCCTGGCGCTCTTGGCGTTGACCACGAACTCGCCGGAGGACGCTGCGATCGGGATGTTGTCCTCGCGAGGACCACCGCGACCCTTGATCCAGCCACCATCGGCGAATCCGAGGATGTCCCGGATGTTCGAGGCCACCGAGAGGAAGGCGTTGGCGTGTACGGAGAGGTTCCGTCGCACGTTGCTGCCGGTTCGCGACGACCGCGACTCGATGTTGCTCAGGTCGTTGTTGAACTGGGCAGTCTCGACGTTCGCCCTGCCGTCGGGGGAGAAGGACTGCCGCGCCTCGCCTGCTGCGACGCGGTTCTTCATCTCCTCGATCTTGTTGAGGAAGGTGTTGGTCTCTACATCGGCCCGTCCATCGGGGTCCAGCTTCTTTCCGGCCTCGTAGGACTGCACCAGCTTGAACATTTCGAGCAGGTGAGTACGGAACGGGCTGTCATCCATCTGTGCGACGGCGTTGACGTCCCAGTTCTTCGTAGCTTCCTTCGCCTTGAGGTACCTGTCCAGCTCATTGAGGTTCTGGAACGCCTTGGTGTTGTCAATGTTGACTTCACCCTTGGAATTCTTGATCCCGGAGATGATCGCGCCGTACTTATCGACCACTGCCTGGATTTCGGCGGCCGTCTTGGCACTGTTCAGCTCGCGGACGAAGGTTTCGTTGACGATTCGAGCCGTCGAAGCCGTCGCATTGGTGATCGGGATCTGCGCCTTGAGGATTGCGGCCGAAAGTCCGGCCACATTGTCGCCCATGGTCGCTTCCAGGCGCGGCTTGAGCTTCGCAAGCTCCTCTGTGGAGAGATTTGCGATCTCGGAGACGGCCTTTGCGGCATCCGGACCCGCTTCACGGAACTTCGCCGCGATTTCCGGTCCAAGAGTGGCCGAAATCTTGATCAGGTTGACTGCCCACTCGCGCTGAGCCTTGGCGATCGACTCCAGCTCGGTCAGGTATGCCTCGAAGCCCTTCTTGGTCTTCAGGCTGAAGTTGTCGACGGCCTTTGCAGCGTCGTCGGTGCTGTTCTTGACACCACCCGACGCCTTTTCGGCTGCTGCCTGGAAGGCTGTGGCGAATGTGCCGAAGCCTTCCATCGACTTGGCCAGCTCGTCGATGGACTCCTGTGCCTCTTCGGCCGTGGTGTCCAGGTCTTCGAGGTTCTCCTTGGTGAGCTTGACAGCACCACCGACCGCCTCGGTCTTCGCACCGAGGGAGTCCTCTGCCTCACCGAGGAGCTGGAGCACACGAGCGCCGGTGACGGCCTCGTCGCCGGTCTTCTTGATCTCTTCCTTGAACGCCTTGAGGAAGTCCTGGGCTCCCTTGGCGGCGTCGCGGTTCTTCTCCAGACTCTTGTGCGTGGCCGGGTCGATGCCCTTCCACTGCGTGAGCTGGGTGGCTTCCCGGTTGAGGCCCTTGATGGCTTCATCCAGGTCCTTGGACGCGCCCTGGGGGTCGGTAAACGACTTCTTCAGAGTCGCACCGACGTTGATGCCGGATTCCTTGAGCTTGTCGAAGGCCAGCTTGTTCTTGCCGATCGCCGACTCAGTAATCAGGGCTTCCAGTGCAGTACGGCGCATCGCCGCAGCCTGCTCACCGAAGACCTGGACGCTCTCAGTCAGAGCCTCGTTGGTCTTGTCGACGGTCTTACCAGCGGCTTCGATCTCGGCCAGGTACCGGCGGGCAGCCGCACCTGCGGAGTCGGATCCCTTGGCCTGCTCGCGCAGCTTCTCGACACTGCCGTTCAGGAGGGTGATCTCGCGGATGCGGGCCTGCGCTGCGTCCCTGGTGGTCTCCAGGTTCTTCCGGGCAGCCTGGTCGAAGTCGCTGTACGAGGTGGTGATCTCGCGGAAGACCGTACCGCCGGTCTTCGCTGCCTCTGTGTCGGCCTTGATGGCCTTCGCCAGAGCTTCCTGTCCGCCAGCAGCCTCGAACGCAGAGTTGGCCATCTTGTCGGCCTTGCTGGTCCACAGGTCCATGTCGAACAGGAGAGGCCCGAGCACGAGCGCGACGGCGGAGAGCGCGATACCCCACGGGCCGGTCGCCAGGGTCAGCGCCCTCATGCCCAGAGACGCCCGCGTGGCGGCCGTTCCGGCGGCGGTGAGTCCCACGGCCGCCACGTTGGCTGAGGAGCCCGTGAGCGCCAGCGCAGACCCCATGGCGCGGCTACCGGCGGCGGCCTGCGCCCCGCTGATGGCCACGGCCTCGTTCGTGGTCGCGACGCGGGCGTTGGCGATGGAGAAGGCTGCCGCGTTGTTGGTAGCACCTTGCATCGCGGCGGACTGCGCCTTGAATCCCGTAGCCACCTGTGCAGTAGAGGTGGACAGGCTGGCATTGCTGGCCACCACGCGCGAAGACGCAACTCCGCTGGCCGTCATGGCCGTAGCGAGCTGCTGCGCCGATACTGCCTGGCTCTGCATGGCGCGACCGGCCGCAGCCGACGACGTCGCAGCCGCAGCGGTGGTGTTCCGCCACGTGCTGATGGCTGTGGTCAGACCGAGCGTGGTGACTCCGAGGTTCTTCTGGAGTTCACGCATCGCGATGATGTTCGTGATGGTCTTCGCCAGGACGACCTGGTACGCAGCCCATCCAGCAGCACCGACGGCCACCGTTGCCACGATCGCACCGAGAAGCGGGACGATCGGACCGAGGTCGGTGATGAATCCGACGACTCCGGACAGGGCGCTGGCGAGGATGCCGACCGCCTTGGCCAGCGGCCCACCGGCCGTGGCCAGGAAGTTGCTGAAGGTGTCAACGAGGTTCTGGACCTCGTTCTTGGTGGTCTCGTAGATGCCCTTGGACTGGCGCTGGAGTTCCGTACCCTTGGCGTACTCCACGAACGCGGTGTCGATGGAGTTGGCCAGCACGTCGTAGTTGTTACCGAGACGGCTGATGGTGTCGACGTCGCGAACCGCGCGGATGCCCAGCTCTGCCAGGACTCCTCGGAAAGACTCACCGTTGGCGGCACCATCGGCCAGACCCTTGATGAACTTCTTGAAGAACTCATCCGGACTTGCCTGGAAGAGCTTGACGACCTCGACGTTGGTCAGCCCCATCACCTTAGCAAGGCGAGTAAGCTGGTCACCACCCTGCTCTACCGCGTCGCGGAGTTCACCGAACACTCGGGTCAGCGAACCACGAGCCAGCTCAGGCCGGACTCGCAGGGTTGCCAGTGCAGCAGACAGACCGGCCGTCGCCTGTGTGGTGAGGCCGAAGATGTTGGAGACCGTGGCGATCGACTCGTTGACCCGGATGATTTCCTGGTCCGTCGCGGCGGATGCCGTACCGAGGGCGAGGATGGCGGAACCGAGGTTCTCCATCTCCGTGATCGGGACGTTCTGCATCTCGGCGATACGACCAAGGAGGATGGCCGCCTCGTCGGCGGACACTCCGGTGGTGATGCTGAACTTCACGATGGTGTCGGTGAAGTCGCCCAGCTCGCTGGCCGTGATGCCGATCTGTGCACCGAGCTGACCGATACGAGCGACCTCCTCGAAGGAGATCGGAGCAGTCTGCGCGATGTCCTGGAAGCGCTCCAGCAGTCCGGCCGCCGCCGCCTCGGTCTTGCCGACGACGCGGGTGACCTGAGCGAAGGCCGCTTCCTGGCTGATGGCCGCCTGTGCCATCGCTGTCGGCACAGCGGAGATGATTTTGAGCAGGCCGGAGAACGTCGACTCCAGCTCACCCAGGGTGTTTCGGAGGGCGAAGGAGGAGGACGACAGGTTGCCCATCCCGCTGGATGTCTGCTGCATCGCGCGGTTGGTGTTGGCCGTCGCCTGCTGGAGAGCCTGCTGCTTGAGGATCAGGCTCTGTGCCTGCTGGTCCAGCCGCTGCTGCTGCTGAGCGAGCTTGACGGTCTCGTTGGCCAGCTTCTCGCGCTGGTTGGCGAGCCGCTGCTCTGCCTGTGCTGCCTTGTTGGCCGCGTCCACGGAGCGCTGCTGAAGGCTGGCCATCTTGACGAGCGCGTTGGCGTACGTCGATACAGCCGTGGCGAGCTGCTGGTACAACCGCAGCTCTCGGGCCTTGGCTTCGGCTTCCTTCGCCGTCAGGCCGGTGACCTTGGACAGTACGTTGCCCATGGCCTCCATCGCGGTGTTGAGCCGCTTCTGGTTGGTGGCCGTCTGGGTGTTGATGGATCCCAGCTTGGTGATGGCGTTGGCGTAGCTGGCAACCGTGGTAGCAAGGGTCTTGTAGAGGTTCAGCTCGTTCTGAAGTCGAGTGGCGGTGCGCTTGTCCACGCCCTCGAAGTTCGTCATAGCAGTCTGGAGACTGCGGATCGACGCAGTGAACGCGCCACCGGCGGACGTGGACTGTGAAGCAGCCCGCGCGAACCCGGACATGTCTACGTTGATCCGCGCGGTGGCGTCGAACTGGCTCATCTAGATTCCCTCATGTAGGACTCGTACCTACTTGGCAGAGGCTCCTCGGGGAAGATGTTCGTCGGCTTGACGTAGTGGATCTGCCCCGGCTTCGCTTCCTTCTTGTGCTCCTCCCTGTACTTCTCAAGGGCGGCGCATGAGTAGCAGTGACTGGTCTTGACTTCGAACTGGATATGGTTGTTGGTGGAGTACGCGTACCACAGCGGGGTCTTGCAGGATCCGCACGCCTCTTCTTCGAGGACGGTGAGCGACTGCGCCAACTTCCTATTGATAGACGTCCACCCCTGCTCATCACCAGTCATGATGGTCAGGGGTGGTACGCCCCAGCTTCGAGCGGTCTTGAGTGCTGTGACGAAGTGCCGGTTCTCCGGCCACGTCAGAGACTCAGCCAGGAAACCCGGCATCGACGTTGGCGAGCCATTCGCTGTTGAGGTTCAGGGCCTCGTACGCACCCTGGACCAGCTTGGCGTTCTCGGTGACGATGAGCCCGCCGCGCAGAGCGGCCATGTCCTCGTACGGCACAGGGCCCTGGATGACGTCTCCGTTGGACCGCGTGATGCTTACACACGTGGTCGCGATGAAGAGCGTCATGAACCGCTCTTCCAGCTCGTTGGGGTCGGGGTTCGGACCGAGGGCTTCCTCGACCTCCGCCCGCACCTTCTCGCTGGCGTGGGTGTCCTTGACCTGGAGCTGCACCAGCAGGGCAGAGGACGCGACCCGCTGCTGGAGGACGTTGATGTTCTCCAGCGCAACGAGGAGTTCCGCCTCCAGCTTCTCCGCCTCCGCCATCCGGCTGGAGACCTCGCCGACGGCGAGCTTCTCCTTGGGAAGACCACGGAGTTCGTTCAGCCGGTTCTCCGTGGCCTCCTTGCGCTGCTCGGCGGCGAAGAGCTGCTTACCGCCGTCAGCGTCCAGGAAGACGGTGACCTTGACGACCGGCGTCGTGGCCTTCTCCTGGACGAAGTCCGTGAGCGAGAAGGTACCGGCGACCGGCGCGGAGGAAGGTACCTCGATGTGCTTGTCGTTCTCGACCTTGTGGCCTTCGGCGGTGCCGACGACCAGTCCGTTCTCTGCCATGCTGGTGATCCCCTAGCTGGTTGGTGGTTGGTGGGTCAGGAGGCGACGACGTCGACCAGGCCGTTGGACGACTGGCCCTGGGCGTAGAAGCGGACCTGCATCTGGACCGGCGCGTCGTTGTCCTTGACGATGTTGGGGTCGCCGGACAGGAAGAGGAACACGGACACCTCATCGCCCGCTGCGGCGGTCGGGAAGGTGTTCGGGTTCTTGCCGATGCGCTGCACCAGGTAGCCCTGCTGAAGCGGCGTCTTGAAGAGGTCGGCCGCGATGTTGAACACCGAGGCCACATCGCTCATGTTGGCGTCGCGGAAGAACGTGAGGTCGCCCTCGTAGTTCTTGCGGGTCGGGGTCTCGACGTTGGAGTCGTCGCAGATCGAGGCCGAGTCGTCGGTGTCGCGGTCCGTCCACCCGAGGGTGTAGGGGTCCACGATCGCGCAGGAGATGTTCGTCCCCGCGTTGATCTCGGCGGCCGTCGGCGCGTCGATGTCATCGATCCCCGGGGTGCTCGGCACCCACCATACCGAGACATTGGGAGGGAGCATCTTCGTGGGCATTAGCGTTCCTCGCTTACCTTGTAGGAGCGACGGGCCCGTCGCTGTATGTTCCTGCACTTGCGGCAGCGCCGCTTGCCATCACCCTGGACGATGGTGTTGGCCTCGTCGTACTCATGACCCTTGGAACATTGGGTCTTCTGGGCGTTCGCTGCCGCGAGGGTTTCCCCACGTAGCGTGTTCTCCCTGCGGGTGACCGGCTCCAGGTGAGACGGCCGGACACAGTGGCGTACGCGGCACAGGTGGTCGAGATCCAGTCCTTCCGGAATGGGCCCGACCTCAAGGGCGTAGGCAACCCGGTGTGCTCGCACGAGCCGGTCCTCCTCGTCCTTGATGTGGCCGTAGCCTGCGCTGTTCGTGCTGGCCGTCCAGAGCCAGCAGGTGTCGGTCTTGTTGACCTTCTCCCACAGCCGTTCGGCTAGGGTACGCTTCCTCATGACGAGACTCCTTCGTCCGCGCCCCCGAGCCGTGTCACCGGCTGCGGGGGCTCCTCTTTGGGCCATCGTACTCGGTATCACGCGGTCGTGGTGTTCACGATCCCGGTGAAGGCGAGCGGGTACGAGTACCGGACGTCAACGCCGGTCGTCGTGCTGATGGGGTTCCGGATAGTCGGTGCTCCATCCTCTTCCAGCTCTCCGCCACCAGTCGGTATGAAGCCGACCAGTGCTTCCCTTACCTCATCTCCGAGGACTCGGGCGTGGTTCATGAGGGTTCCCACACACTCGATGTGGATGAGCCCCAGCCGGGTGGCCTTGTTGACTCCGCAGATGCCCGCGTGGCCAGGACCGGCGTCGATGGATCCACCGAACCAGACCAGCACGTACGGCGCAATCATGCCGTTGGTCAGCTTGCTGGTCGCGTCCGGCTCGTCGTAGCCGCCATCTTTGATCGGGATGTGATCCGGCAGCACCGCGTTCAGGCGGGCCATGACGCTGTCCTGCCAAGGGAGAAGCCTCATTTGATGGCACTCCTTGTCGATGCCAGGGCTCGCCTGTACGCGGTGTGGACGGCGCGCATCGGGGTGATCCCGTTGCTCGTTCCGAACTCCTGGAACGGAGCGTAGAACGGCGCCCACTCTTTCCAGCCGAAGCTGATCTTGATGATGTCCGACTTGAAGTCCTTGGTGCCGTGGACCAGTCGGCGCATCCGGCCGGTGTCCACTCGGGACCTGGCCTTCACGTCCACCACGGCAACGCCGAGGATGTTGGACATGTTCCTCTCCACCTGGGACCGCGAGCGGTTCAGGTGGTCGATGACGAACGCGGTCAGACGGACATCGTCCCGGCCGCCTCGGTTGTTGTAGTACATCTTCGAGGCGGGGGCGAGCCTGCTGGTGTAGTTGTAGTTCCAGTTGATCCTTGCCATCAGGGGCCCTCCCATCCTGCCGCGATTGCCAGTGCAGTGAGCTGAGTCCAGAGCAGCCGGTTCTCGGTGAGGTCCATGTCGCAAAGGACGGACCGGCCCCAGGTGTTGCTGGACTCGGTGGGGTTGCGGACGTGCATGACGTAGCGCTCCAGGTCACCGTCGTCGTTGAACGGATCGGTGAACGTGGCGATGATGTCGCCCCACAGAACCGGCGGGCACTCCTTCGAAGGCATCTGCACGCGCATGGCGTGCTGCACCATCGGGGAGTTCTCGCCGTTGCGGCGCCGGGCTCGCCAGTCCTTGTTGGGCTGGCAGCGAGCTTGACCGAAGTAGATGGTGGTCAGGCTGTCACCAGTCACTTCGCCGGTGATCGGGTTCCAGACCGGATCCCCGCCGCTACGCCGGACGATCAGCACCTGTGCCGCCTGGAAGCCCTCTGGCACAGAGCGGTGGTGCAGCGGCCAGCGGGGATCCATGGAACCCCTGGTGTTCAGTGCCACCGCGTCCACCACCAGACACCCACGGTCGTCTGCGGCTCCTTGTGCAGGGTTCCGCCGGGCAGGCAGTCCAGCAGCATCTCGGTCATCTCTTCGACCGTGTAGTGGTGGACGTGCTCCTCGTGTGGGTTGCCTTCCACGGCGCCCTGGGGAGCGTGGATGATCGGCACAGAGACCGCGATGTTCCACGCGCCGCCCTCGTGTACGCGGTTGAGCAGGCGGACGGCGTCCTCCTTGCTCATGTGCTCCAGCACGTCCCCCAGGATCACGAGGTCCCGGTGGAAAAGATGGAGCGGCGCATCGAGCGCGTTGATGTTGTGGATCTCGTCGTAGGCGACGCGGGTCTTCGTGGACTTCAGCTTGTACTTGGCGATGTACGGCTTCCACACCTCGATGCCGGTCCACCACAGCCCCTTGTGCAGAGGCCGCCACCGCTTGGCGTAGGTGCCCTCTCCCGGGCCCACGTCGCAGACGGTCCATGGCTGCTTGGCCATGAAGAACGCGGTGAGCCAGTCCTTGCCCTCTTCGATCGACGTCGGCATTACTTCCCCACCTTCCGGTACACGGCCCACATGAGTTCGTCGTCGCAGCGAACCAGCCCGCAGTGCTCGGCGATGGCGGCCTGCGCCTTGGCGTCCCAGGTGGTCACGTCGCACCACCACGTACGCTCGCGAGCGAGGGTGTCGGTCGCCGTCGGCCAGTCGAGCACCAGGTAACCACCAGGCTTGACCGCTTCGGCCATGCCCTGGATCATCGCGACCCCGGACTTCCAGTCGTGATGGATGAGTACCGCCAGGCAGTACAGCATGTCCACCTTGGGGAGGCCGGTGTTCTCCAGCACCTCGGGGAGATCGGCGCCGTTGGAGATGATGGTCTCCATCCCCGGGCACTTCTTCTGGAGACGCTCCAGCATCTTCTCCGAGGAGTCAGCACCGATGATGCTGACCCCGCGCTCGTGGAAGGCGTGAGCCACCCGGCCGTCGCCGCATCCCATGTCCAGGATGACGTCGTCCTTGTTGACCAGGTGCCCCATGGACTGAGCCTGGAGACGACCGCTCTCCCAGTACGCCAGCTCACTGACGTTGCGGAAGGGGTGGATGGCCTCGGGTTCCTTGACGGCAGCCACGTTCCACGAGTCGATGATGTCCTGCATGTTCGCCATGGTGATCCCTTAGACGTTGCGCCAGTAGAGGTACTCGGGGGTGTTCGGTACTCGCGGGGGCTCGCAGTGGTTCCGCGACGGGTGGAAGTCCACCACGGTGAACGCGGTCTCCAGGTCCTCCTGCTCCTCTTCCTTGGCAGCCTGCCGACGAAGCAGTCCGGCCCGTCCGAGGAGAGCGTTGGCGGTCTTCGCGCCATCTGTTTGGAGGTCTTCGGTCTTGACGACCTTGGAGATCAGTGCCTCGGACACCGCGATGGCCTCAACCGCGTCGGCCGCAGCGTGACGGATCTTCGCCGTCAGCTCGACTCCGGCCGTGGCTCCGCAGGTCCCGGGGTCCGCGCCGTACAGCGCGAGGAATCCGGCGAGGTGGCTGTCGCTGAACATGTACGACGGATTGCCGTCGGACTCCCAGTCCACCTGCTCGATATCGGGGATCAGGGCGCGCACCCTGCCCACTGCTGTGCTGTAGTTCGGCGGGCTGACGTCGGCCATAGCACACCTCCTTCGGTTGATGACAGCGTACATCCTGGGCAGCAGAAAGCCCCTCCTGTGCGGCCTCGGGAACGGCACAGGAGGGGCTCTCTGTCGGATGCCCACGGACAAGGGCGGCCACCGCGACCGGGGAGGTTGCGATGGGGGCCAGGCTACCGGCCGCCGGAGCAAACGGCCAGGTCGCCCTCCGTGAGCCGGAGGCCAATCCGAAATCCTCCAGTGAATCGGCGCTAATTCACTGTGGCGGGTGATGATTTCGGATCGGCGAAGTTGAATTGTGATTGCCTGGGGGTTGAATTAGCTAATTCAATACCCTTGAAATAGGATCCAGAATCTTAGATTTGGCCCTAAATCCCTGTCCGATTTACCCCACTTTGTTGCGCTCGTATCGTTAGACTCTGAGCGCCGCGAAGCGGTGAGGCGCCTGGGCGCCTCATCTGGACGGGTCCAGACGCTCTGAGTCTACCATACCGATCAAAACGGACTTCATGGTACATCGTGGGAGAATGTTCGTACCTTGCGAGGTGAAATGAGTACACCCCGTTGGTAACGAATTGGTAAAGGTTGCTGATCGTCGCGGTCGGCTTGGCCAGGAAGATACGATGACCTGGACAAAGGAGGCCACATGGCACTGCCCACCACGCGGGTGATCCACGGAAAGTGGGTCAACCCGGCAACTGGTGCTCCGTACACCGCCGATGACTTCGTCATCCTGGAGCCCGTACCGGCCCGCTGGACCGATACGAACAACGACCAAATCCTCACGGGAGGTGGTCAGTTCGCACTGAACTCCACCGGTGAGGTCACCGTCACCCTCGTGTGCACGGATGCCGACGGAGTCCTGCCTGCCGATGGACGCCTGTGGTGCATCAAGGAGTTCATCAACGGTGACTGGAACTCCTACATGTTCGAGGTGCCGGAAGGCGTCGGCACCCTGGAGCTGTCGGACATCCAGCCTGTCCTGGTGAGCGACGTCCTGTACGTCCCTGTGCCGGGGCCGGAAGGACCGCAGGGTGACCCCGGTCTTGGTGCGGAGCTGGTGGGATTCACCACCGGCATCCTGACCGGCGGCGAGATGAACGTGAACGTCGGCGACCCGCTGTCCGTGGACATCGGCGAACTCCACGGTGTCATCGCTGACTACATCACCGACCCGTTCAACCCGGAGATCACTCAGATCAACCTGCTGCCGCAGACGGTGGCGCTGACCAGCACCGCCGCCGCTATCACGTGGTGGATGGTGGACATCAATGGTGATGTCGTTCAGCAGCACTCGCGGCCGACCAACTCGCAGCGCCGCGAGAACATCGTCCTCGGTGTGACGGCACAGGCGACGGGCGTCATCTTCGCCTGCCAGTCCATCCCGGTCATCCTTCCCCACACGGGGAACCAGCTCGTGGACCTGATGGACGCGCTGGGTGCCTTCTCCATCGACGGCAACCGGATCTCCGCACACACGCCGGGCAACCTCCAGATCAAGAACACCGCCGGTCACATCTTCTCGCGAGGCTTCAACCGCTTCGCGGACGACGTGCTGACGGCCGATCCCCACGTCTCGGCCAGCTTTGCACAGGACCCCTGCCAGTTCCGGTACCTCCTGCGCAACACGACCTCCCTCATCGGTACGGTCGTGAACACGCTGAACGTGGCGCAGTACGACAACAACGGCGTGCTCACCAACGTGGGCGGCGGCGCTAACTCCAGCACGATCCAGCGCGTGTGGATGTTCCCCAGCAACGTCGCGCAGGACCAGATGTTCATCGAGTACGGACAGACGGTCTACACCACGCTGGACCAGGCTGCTGCGGCGATCACCCTGGAGAACCACATCTCCAACCCGGCGCTGGGTACGTCGGCCGTCCTGGTCGGCTACATCGCGGTCCGCCGGACGGCCACCAACCTGACGCTGTCCTCGGACGCGCGGTTCGTGCCCGCCGCGAAGTTCGGCACCGGCCCCACCAACACGGCTGACGCGCTCGCACAGTACGCGCTGCTGGCCGGGGCGGACTTCACCGGGCCGGTCACCTTCGAGCGGCTCACGAGCGGCCTGAAGGCCATCGGGGTCCACGTGGACCTGGACAGCTTCGAGCGGTTCCAGGTGGACGCGGGCGGCGGGCTGGAGTGGGGTGACGGCAACGTCACCACCGACGTGCGCCTTGAGCGTGATGGCGTCGGACACATGACGAGCCCGGACACCTGGGACTTCGGCGACCTGACCATCGACGGCAGGCAGGTGGAGCGGCCGACGGCATCCGTCACCGACTACCTGAATCTCAACCCGTTCACCTGTGCCCACCGAGGTGCTGGCTCGGACTTCGGTCCCGAGCACACCATGGAGGCGTACAGCCAGGCGGTGGCCGCTGGTGCTCCGGCGATCGAGGTGTCGTGCGACATCACCAGCGACGGCATCCTGGTGTGCTTCCACGACACCAGCCTCGACCGCATGACCGACTATTCGGGAAGCTGCCAGGACTACACGTACGCGCAGCTTTCGAACATCGTCAAGGTCAACGGCAAGGACCACCTCGGTGACGGCTGGCCGTACGTCACGATCCCCAAGCTGGGTGACGTGCTCGACGCCTTCATGGGCAAGGTCGTCATCTTCCTGGAGCCCAAGACCAACGCGGCCAGCGCCAAGCTGACCGGCGGGTGGCTGGAGGACAAGTACCCGGACATCGCCGACCAGGTGATCTGGAAGGTGTACTACACCAACACCACGAAGGCGTGGGCACAGAGCAAGGGGATGCGCGTCTGGTCGTACATCGACGCGACGACCACGATGCTCCAGATGGACCCGCACGATGCGAACACCGACTTCTGGGGTGTCCCGCACACGGCGACCGACGCCAAGATCCTGGAGGTCATCGCGCGTCCGGGTGGCAAGGCCGTCATGGTCTGGGAGGTCCACCGCTTCTACGACGTCACCCGGTTCACCGGCCTGGGTGTGCGTGGTCTCATGCAGTCGCGGTGGGGCTATCTGAACGTCAGCAACAACAACGTCCCGGCCGACCAGTTCCACACGAAGATCAACACCGGCGGGTACATCGGTGTCGATGCGACGAACCCGAACTACTCGCTGAAGTACGACGCGAGCGCGCGGGCGTACATCAGCCAGATCCCGAACAACGCGGTGCTGATGGGGAAGCACAAGATCCCCGCCGCCAGCACCACGTACACCATCAGGTTCAGCTTCACGTGGGCGTCGATCCCGGGAACCAACCTCCACTCCGGCATCGCCTTCGAGAAGAGCGATGACCGGGCGTACATCTTCTCGGCGGCGAACCCGACCGGCGGATACCACATCGTCTTCCGCAACAACGGAACGATGCAGATTTTCCGCCACGACGCGGGCGTGACCACTGGTGTGCAGCTTGCATCGGTCTCCACGGTGACGCCCATCGCCGGAGCGAAGATGGACTTCGAGGTCGCGGTCTCGCCGACCACGATCACCTGCACCCGGCTGGACGGCGTCGGCGCCCCCTTCGTGGCCAGCACGTCGGACACGACGTACCGGAACAACAAGTTCTGGCACGTCAGCCCGGGGTCGGTGACTGTGGCGAACACCACGCCGCTGTTCGAGGACATCCTCGTCGCGTGATGTGTTAGTCTGGATCCCTCGCCGAAACCAGCGTGAGTACGTGTCCACCATGGCACCGAAAACCAGGGGAGTAGTCGAGCTACACGAACCCCCAGCGAGTTGGGCTTAGACCACCACGGCGGTCAGCGGTCCATCCGACTGGGGGTTTCGTGTGATGGTCTGTCTTCCAATAGGCAGGATGTCGGCTAGGTCGC
>Ga0310890_10000003_pt1 | contig 75381 bp, 129 predicted proteins | sample T20D3metaG_FD_203751 | JGI IMG/M metagenome (GOLD analysis project Ga0310890, IMG submission 203751) | Lab incubated soil microbial communities from West Virginia University Organic Research Farm, Morgantown, WV, United States - T20D3 | ecosystem: Environmental > Terrestrial > Soil >... | reverse complement strand
AGGCATATCAGTCTCCTTTAGTTTGATTATCTACGGATGTTTGCAGTTTCTCGCGAGCGGTTCTAACGGCACTCGCGGCTTCGTCTATGTGTTGTTGTACTTCGTCGGTGTTATTGTCGGGATTAGCAGCAGCTAACGCAATCGCGGCCAGCCACTTGCCGAGGTTCTCAGAGGCTTGCACGATAGTCTCGTTGAGCGCGGTCAGCCGCATCCCGACTTCATTTCTCAACAAGGAGATCTCAGCCGCGACGCTCGTGTCAGGTGCGGAGATACCCTCAGCGAGTTTATTGATCGCGCCATCAATCCCGCCGAGTTTCGTGTCGAGCGCTGCGAACTGCTCAGGGCTGAGATTCATTGTTGCTGAACTCAGCGATAGCACTACTTGTCGGTTGCCATCATCGGCCATGCGGTTCCTTTCTCTAGCTGAAGGTGCTTAGCCTGCTTAACCAACCCCTCGCATGATTGCACTCAGTAACTCACTCTTCTGCTCGTCGGTGAGATCCTTCTTGTCACGCAAGTTCCGACCAATGTCCACGAGCGTTTGCGTCGGAAGGATGATTTGCGAGTAGCCTACGCCTTCAGTGTTGGGGTCAGGGGATTCGTCAACCATATAAGCTGCTCCTTCTCATCAAATCCTGCGGCATCGAAGTCCCCCGAACAATCGACTGCGTATTCCAGTGGACAGGCGATCCCTCGATTCGATGCCGCATTGTCAATTCTATGCCTGATTACCCATGTCTTCTTCAGCGATCTTCTTCGTCTCAGCAGCTAATGCGCGCGCTCTCGCGATCACCTGCTCGTCTGTCTCACCAGTCTGCCGCAACTGATTAATCAACTGCGTTGCCAAGGGAGTCAAGGTGTTAATTGCGCCGATGATTCCAATTAGTGTCGCAGCCATTACTTGCCTCCTTTTATCGCGAGCGTGAGCGTAACGGCGGCGTTAATAGCCGTGACTGCGCTGGTGATCACTGCGCGAATGTTCTCGTTGTCGATGTTGAGAGCGGCGAGTACTGAGGTTGCCTGTTGAAGTAATGATACGATATTTGCCTTGCCAACTTCGAGATCGCTCGGTTGTAAGTTCGCAGCGCGTTCGACAGCAAGCGATAGGTACTCATTCGCTTGATGAATCGCAGTAGCAACCTTCTGGCGCTTGGCAATTGCTTCAGGCGAGCCCGTCGCGCCGTATAGTCCTGACTGATACAGGGAACGATTGGATTTTGCTGCCGTATTCAGGATTGCCGCAGCGTCAGCAACTTTCTTCTTGACCCGGCTAACATCGGAAACGGAACAGGCGAATCCATAGCCTGAGTAGGCGATTAGTGAAACAGTGAGCAGGATTGCAAGGTGGCGAGTTTGATTGGAGCGTTTCATAGTCAGCAGTATCCCATAAACACCGTTGTAAGTCACGAATTTGTTGCAAGGGTTGACTTGTAATACTGAGTTGTGGTACGGTGTCGATTGTGAAAGACGCCCTGCAAACATCGGCACGTGTTTCCCGCGAAGAATCCAACGGCAGAGAAATAGTCAGCGGCCAATGGTATTGGGTTACAACTGAAGACTATCGCGGCAAGAAGGTACGCTGGCTTGGCTGCGTGACGCACCTCGGCTCGAACTATATTGAGCTAAGCAGGGCCGGGGTCTATAACGGTAGTGAGACAGAGCGCGTTCACCTAAACGAATTCCACAAACTATGTGAAGCTGAATTACATGCTGAACAGATCATTCAGGATTGCGTTTTGGAGTATCAGCAAGAAACCAAGCGACTAATGGGTGAAGTTCAACGAGTCACGGCTAGTCTTGCGATCGCGCCACGCCGGGAACTTAACGACGGCGACGACACTGAGGCGCTTGTTCTACGCAGTAAGGGCGTCAACGTGAAGGACTACAAAAAGGCGCTCGTCAAAGCGAAGGAGAAGACTCTGCCCGATCTCTTTAGGCAGATCAGGCAGAACAATGAACACATGGGCGCATGGATGCAGGCCGCGCTCCTCCCGTTGGAAGCAGAGGTTGAAACACTCAAACCCGCGATTGAGTTGATTCAGGGGCGAATTTTTAACGTTGAACTCTACGCGGGCTTGGTCGAGCAGGTAAAAGAGATCAAGAAAGGCGAACCCGCGCCGATGTCTGAGCCGATTCACTTGTTCCAACGCCGCGCGTACATGGACGAGGAGTGCTTAGCTGAATACGAAACCGGCGGCATGGAGTTTAAGAATCTCGGAGCCTTCGACAAATGGCTAGTCGTGCCCGCAAACCTTAAACGCCTTTTGCCGCACCCGCGCTGCATTCTTGCCTTCCAAGTAAGACGCAAAGAAAAGAAGCGCGAGATTGCCAGCATTGATGACTTCATTCGGATGCTGTTTGCTCGCGAGCAAGACTATGACAAGCTGACATTTCTATACATGCGAAATGGCGAGCAGGTCTTTCGATTGAATACCGGGATTGAGTTTGGCGCACAATTGTTCCCTGATAGCGAGCGGTCGAATCTTAACGGCACGGTATACGCCAAGCACGATTGGGGTAAAGTGGAGCGCGTTATTGGCGAGAGTGAGTATCAAGGGCTGATTGAAGATTATAAGAAGGCGCGACAGCACCACGCCGCTTTGGTTCGTGACCTGCGTGCCCGAAAGGTTCCCAAAGATAGCTGGTGGCTAGAGCCGGGGTTCAGTAGATTTAGCAATGGCCCGGATCCAAAGGATTACCACGGAAAATATATTCTGTGGTCGCCTGAAACTGTTTATTACGATGACATCTCTGAGTTCATTCAAGATCAGATCGACAAGCACAATCGCCTTGTTCTAGTGCTTCAGGGACTCTTGGATCGGTCGCCCACGTTTCACCCTCACCCACCATGGCAACTGTGGTCGCCAGAAGGATTCGGTCAGGCCATTCGACTGATCTATGACGATACTCGCGGACTTGTAAGCGGGGATGCGCCGGACTTTGAAGCCTATCGGGCGAAGCTTAACGAATCGCTGAAAGTCGGATCGATTACGGTTGGTCAGCATGACTATTGGCGGATGCTTGAAGCGGAAAAGTACAACAGAGCATGTCGCAATAATTGGAGAATTCAACACCACCGCGACATCTCGCGTTATTCGCCTCCGGGCAATGACGGCCCCGGCAAACTCGCCACGGTCAAGCAAATCTCGAAGAAGGGCTGCTCGTACTCATGGACAAAGGATCGCGAGCGTGAGACTTGGGGGCATAGTGGCCCAATCACGTGCCGTCTCACGGTGCCGACAGAAAAGGTGCTGAATGCAAGCGCATATCAGGCCGGAGACTTCCATATCTTCTTTGACGATCCGCGAACACGCGCTGATTATTTGCAGTGGGCGTGGCTACTACTAACAGCCGAAGAATGGCGCGCGGGAAATCGGAAGGTGCAAAAATGAAGAAACAGATCACCAAGAATCAGTATCACTGCAAATGTGAACGCTGCGGCTACGAGTGGGTTAGCCGCAAAGGCGTTCCGATGGTCTGCCCGAACAAGCGCTGCCACAATCCACGATGGGACCAGAAGGCGGCCTAATGTACGTTCACCGTCACCGTCTGTGTCCCACACGGCCCAGTAACTATCACTGTCCCGGACTTTCTCTTGGTTTGTAGTTGAAACTCGACGATCGCGCTGGTAGCGTTACCGGGATTAACCGACTTCGATGTTGGGGTGACTGCTACCTGTCCCGAGGTGGAAGTTGCTTTGATAGTTGTGCTTCCGGTCAAGCCGGAAAGAGTCACAACCAGCTTACCACTACCCCACTGCGGGAGCGTTGCAGGACTAACGCTGACTGTCATTACGCAAGGCACAGGGGCGGGGACTGGCGTAGGAGTTGGTACTGGTGTCGGAACGGGAGGCGGCGCTGGAACCGGGTCCGGGGTTGGCGTGGGAGTCGGTGCAGGAATAGGCACAGGAACCGGATCTGCTACGCTCAGGAATTGAACCGCCACGAACCCGTCAAGATCGGTAGTGAAATCCACTGGAACGAAAACATTGCCACTGACTGCATCAAGTTGAGTTGCTCCGGTCGTGACTCCAGTTTCGCCAACTTCGGCCACTCGCTTAATCGTACTGGAAGTCGTCGGCGCTTCTCTGACGTTAACCCGACTGATGACCTGGATCTGCGAGCCGATGGGTATCGGGGCAGGGGCAGGGATTGGTACAGGTACAGGAATCGGTACTGGAACAAGATCGGGCGTAGGCGTAGGAATAGGCACGCTCGCTGTACTACTCTGCGCCGCCAGTAGTGCATCAATATCAGCGCCAACTCCGGCAATCGGACTGCGCCAGTCACTCGGAATCACAAGCGTGTCGGGGTAGTTGTTTCCAGTTGGATATGCGCCTTTGTCATACGGCTTCACGATCGTGTTCCCGGTCACAATCGAACTCGGTGTGAACTTCGCCAGCGCTGCCACTCCACTCGTCCCACCGTCACCGAAGATGCCGTAATCATGGTCCACGGTGAGATTGTTGGTGTACCTGAATCCTGCCGACTGGTCGCCGTACAGCGTCATTAAGTTTCCCTGCTGAACGTGCGTGTTACGGTCAAAGACGACGTTATTGAAGCCGTTCAGCGTGAGAAAGTTGCTGCCAATGTCGGTGAACAGGTTGTTTCGTAGTAGGACGTTATCACCGCGAATCGAGCCCGGCTTTGCGTTAGCTTTTGGCTGACCACTTTTATCCAGACACGAACCCGAAGTAGTAGTCAACGATTCGTTGTCCACTCCAAGGAAGTTAACACCTCCGCCCGTTGCGTTCTTCACGATGTTATTCGTGAACACAACATTTTGAATCGTGGACCACGGCGCGAAACAATCTTGATTACGAACCGTAAATAGAATTGGCACACCGCTTTGCCCATCGGCCCAATTGTTCTCAAACACGTTTCCATCGATGACGACATCCTTTGCGTTCTTTAACTCCAGTAGATTCTTCACGGTCCAGTGATGGCCTGCGTAGGTTGGATGTCCAACTTTCCATGTCAGCGGCTTGAAGACGTAGTTGCGGCGAATCTCAATGCTCGACGGAGTGAGCGCTTCTATAGCCGGATCGGAGCCGCCAAACATGATGTTTTCGCCCGCTGCTTCGAGGTAGTTGTTGATGATATGAAAAGGGCCCGGCCCGTTCCAGCCACAGATTGCCTGCGTGTCGAATCCTGCGCCGTGAATCTCGGAGAAATAGGAGTTGCTGATGGTAGTCTCAGCGCTATTCAAACTCACGCCGCGCTGCACATCCCGCGAACTCCATCCATGAACATAACAACGGTCAATAACGATATGATGCGGGACCGAGTCCACTGCTCTCTGTTCGTCGGCCCCTTTGCCAAGTCGAATCAAGTCGTAGACCACTGACGACTCGCTCATCGTGGAGATCTCGATTCCAACGAACCTGTAGTGATGCGCTCCGGGCGCGGTCTGAATAATAGGCTCAGCCGGAACACTTCCCTGAATCTTTGCGAGTAGCGTGGATTGCGTTGCTGGATTGATTCGCTCGCCGACAGGCAACTCATCTACGCGATCGCTTTGGACGATGATCTCTTTATCAATAGCCTTGTTCGGTAAGGTGATATTTGCAACTACAGGGGAATTTGCAGCGATAGTGATTACATCTCCGCCTGCTGCCTCATTGATTGCCTGTTGTAAGTTGCCGACGTAATCAACACCAGTGCGTTTATTGATAATCGCCATAGAAAGAAACCTTTCACATGAAGGGAAATAAAAGTGGGGCCGAGCCAGTCTTCAGTGACCCGGCCCCGAATACAGGAGGAACATAGTGATCAAGCGTCACTTGAGCGCAGTTTATCACGAAATTGTCAAGGAGTGGTCAGGGGTTCAGTAAATTCCCATGCGCATTCGACGATCATGTTGCTGGATGTGACACGTGGAACATTTTACGCCGCAATCTCGTGAGTGCTTAGATGACACTTACGGCACAGCCACCGAACATCTAACGGTTTTGAATAATCTTCGTGGTGTTTTTCCACTTTTTTCTCGCTACCGCAAAGTTCACAAGGCCGGGGAATTAATAACCCTCTTTTCTGGTAAACCCCTGCGATACTGCGAGCAATATCCTTGCGTTTCTGTTCCTCCGTCATCGGATGTAGCTTGCGCCAACCACGCATGTACTCCGCATGGTGCATACGACAATAACGCTGAGACGAAACGTTAAGAGGGTTACTGCAACCCGTCCAACTGCAAGTCTGTTTTTGTCGTTCTTTCATGTGGTGTTAAGGCGTCGTTAGCAGCTCGCTGAACTCCCATGCACATTCAACGATCATGCCGCCGAGTGTACCTAAATCGCGGTGGAATCTTAATTCAAAGGAGTCAGGTGCAACGCAAAATCGTAACCATGAGATTTTCTGGATGTTCGGGCTGACTGAGGCATTTAATGTGATATTTTCAGTTCCGTCATTGTTATCTACCGCCGCTACGATGCGGCGATTTGCCACAGTTCCATCTGAGTAGGTAATCTGAATATCGCGACGCGCGTGGTGGAGACTGTAAAAGGAATAGCCCGCAACGATACGCTGTATTGTACCACTGATTTGCGCGATGAATGTGAGATCGTTCTCTCGACTTGGAATCCATATCGGATTTTGCCGTCCCTGCCGTGCGTCCAACCAGCCATAAAATTCACTCAGCGCCTCGCGTGAAACCATCAGCACTCGCACGGGGATCGTCGATGAAGTTGCAGTATCCAATCCCCTGAAGTAATCATTTCCAGTGAGGTTTCCAGTTCCCAATTGACGCTGACGAATGGCGTATTGCGATTGTTCAAGGATGTCGAATCGAGCTGAGTCAAGGGAGAACACTTCAATTGCAGGTTTCAGCACGTTGGGCTGATAGGTAGAGACAGGAGCGTAGGTAGTAATTCGCCTTGAACTCAACTCAGTATCGAGTATCTCAAACGTCAGCGTCCCAGTCTCACGATCGATCACATACGACTCTAATTGCGACTCATCGTTTGGTAAGTGCGCGAGTCTCGCGGGTGCGACGAACCCATTTGTAACTGTCGCTGTTACAGACGACGAAATTCCTAATTGTGAATCAGTGCGCGAGGTGATGCGAAAGAATTGGAACGTCGATGGATCGTAAGGATCGCTCGCAATTGCGCAGTAGGAGCCGATCTCGAAGTCTCTCAGGGTCGTGTCACAGTCAAGAGTTGTGTCGCTAACATTCGCCGTTGTAGTGAGTGGGGTCCAATCAGTCCAGATTGGCAGCTTGAACACTTGCGCAGGTTGGAAGAGCGCGCGTTGGAATGCGGCTCGGGCGAGAGCGGAAGTAGGAGTGATCGCATATTCCAACGCTCGTCTCGGCCCGTGTGGACGCGCGTTCACTCGTTGCTCGTAGTCAGGCTCACTGCGATTCCCGTGCGTGCGGTAGCTGAGATGCTCGGTAATCACCCGCCCACTTCCACTAATCGGCTCAGTCCAGTTATGGGCGAAGGCGAAGTCAACTGGTTCAGGCGCATCGGTGTCGAGGATGAGTTGAACGCGCACGGTGATTGTTGCGCTGCTCAGCAATCGATTGATCGCAGCTTCATAATTCTCCTTCACCTCAGTTGCGTTCAACGCTGGTGAGCAGATCGAAGCTTCATCAATTCCAGCGCTAATGAACAAATCCTGATTTCCCGCACTGCCGAAGAACCATGCGGGTGATCCTCCTACACCAATATCTCCGAGTGCAACATCCGTCCTTGTCGCCACTAGTACCCCATTCACATACAGCCGCATCACATTCCCGATCCGTGTGCCGACGATGTGATACCAGCGATTCGCGACGGCCTGCTCTTGAGTTAGTTCGTAATCCGTACCGCTGACAGAGAGGGTGAATCTCACTCCACCACCGCCCGGATTGATTGCAATCCAATTCCCCCCACTCAGTCCGACTTGTCCGTTGCGCGTGACGAGATGCGAGACTTGCGTAGGTGGCAGGAGATAGCCGAACACTTCGATCGAGAAGTTGTCGCGCACATCAGCTTGCGGCGCATCTGCAATCAACGTCTTCCCAACTGAGCCGCTCATTGCAAGTGAAGCTGGGTCCGTCTCAACTGGAGAGAGGACGCCGAACACTGGTGCGTAGATCGTCCCGTGCGTCGCAAACGACGAAGTATCATGCAGCACCGTCCCGCTCGCCTCGTCCATGCGATGGAAGAGTTTCAGTCCGGCGCGGCTAAGAATTGTATCCTCGTATGAAAGTGGCATTAGATTAAAGTGATCGAAATCCCGCAGTCGTTCCCGAGATAAGTATGCAAGTCGTTTAATTCCGCGTCGGTCAGTTCTGCGTTGAAATGTAAGATGTGCCGAATGTCACCGTTGAAGAAATCATCCCCGGCACCTCCGCCGTTCGCGCCAATCTCGTTCATGTTTTTCGAGTTCCAATCAACTGCGGTATCAGTCGCTATTGAAAACGCAGAAGCACCGTCAAAAAAGCCCGCAGCGGTTCCGTCGTCGGTACGTCTTAACGAAAGAATATGAAATCCCGAAGTTGATGCCGCAAAGGTCGCGCGCTCACTGCCACCGTTGTAATATTCAAACGATAGGCTGCTAAAACCGGAAATAAATGCCGGAGTCCCGCCGCCCCCGCTCCCGCCCCAAATGTACGAGTTTGTAGTGCTACTGGGCGTGCAAACAACGATCACCGTGTTGGCAACGCCGAAGGAGAGAGCGGTAGGATCTGCGATGAGTTTATCGTCAGTTGCGAATCTCACTACAGGCTTGTTCCCGTTGACAATGTTCTCCTTGTAAGTAGGCTGATTCGCACCCGTATTCTGACCGTAGTTCTTCGTCCCGGTGTAGAGCCAGTCAACTACTGGATCCCCGTCGCTTAGCACGAGATTGCTCGCATTCAGCCAGTAGTTGAGAGAAGCGATGTCAGTGGGCGAGAAGTCGAGTGATGCAGTGGCGCTGTCCGCGAGATTGTTGACCGAGTCGCTTAAGCTAAGCGCTGTCGCAGATCTGAGTTGTACGCTGATTGCGTCGCTCAAATTGAGACTATCGGAGAACGACGACGTTTGCGTCACTGCAACGAGCTTGTTCAGTGCATCACTCAGTCCGCTGAGACTGTCTTCCAACTCGAAGTGCATATGCAGCGTGAGTGAGAATCCGGGTGCGACATAGGGCTCAAACGCTGCTGCGCCAACGCCATATTGGTCCTCGGTGCAGTTGAGTTGGATCTGCGTCGTCTCGTCTGTCGCAAGTGCTTGGACCTCAGCTACACGTAGTACCTTGACGAAGTTGTCCACGTTATCGATGTACTTGATGACACTACCCGGCTCCAATGTATAACCATCGCGATTCACCGTGAGACTGAACGGAGGACGTGGATATGAACCTGCACGGAGTTCTCGCGTTCCAACCAGCGCCGCACTCACTCCATTGCTCACTCCATCCAGCGATTGGGAGAGCGAGCGCGTGCGCCCGGTGAGCATCTTGTTCGCGGTGTCTTGGACATACCTTGTCGCTTTGAGATAGTTGTTATCTCTGTCAACGTAATCGAAACTGAAATCATTCGCCGTGCTGGCCCATGTTCCCGGCGTGAAGCCATCGACTTTGATGACGTTGTAGAGTTCCGGTGATGATCCATCCGGTCCACGTCTGAACACAGGTAAGGAGCCAAACGAGTAATCTCTCTCGATCACCTTGTAACGAATCATTCCCGAGTTGAATGAGTAGTAGATGATGGAGTCTCCCAGCGCGGTGAATTTGTCGAGCGCTGTTTCGACATCCGTATCCGCGTTCATCTCAATTGAGATTCCGAGTCCGCGATCGAAGTGGGTCTGCGCGCCGAGTTGGAACGAAGCGAGGTCGATCTTACTCAATGGCAGCTTCTTGACGCCGAAGGTGGGCGAAGTTAACCACTCGTAGCAGCACTCGGCGATATTCGCGTCTCCGTTGATGTCATGGTAAGCACTCACGCCGAGGTTGTTCGGGAGACGTCTGACTCGCAACTTGATCGGCCTGACCGCGGGTGCTCCTTGTGGAGTCGCAGCGAAGTATCCCGACTCAGGATAGCCGGAGAATCCATAGACGAGAAACAACGCCTTCCCACTCCACGACGACGTATTCGCCCCTAATTGCGCAGCGATGTACGGATCAATCCCCTGTGTCGGCCAGAAGTGGCCGGGGATTGCTTTAGCGAGTGCGTACACCCCACCATCGACGTGATCCCCGCCCCATGCTTGGGGATCGTCGATGAGGAATTGATTCCCAGCCGGAGCGCCGAAGCTGACGATGCGCTCATCTACTTTCACCGCTTCGATCGAGTCAATCACTCCATGACAAATCCCATAGAGGAACCCGCAGTAGTAGCGATAGGACGCAGTACGAAGTTGGCCCAGTCCCGCGACAATCGCTCCCAGCACCGCTCCTTCAGCCAGCCCAATGAACGCAGTCGGTGGATCAGGTGCAAGTCCGAACGTGCCACCACCTGCGACATACCCTGCTAATCCGTCCAATCCCGCGCTAATGAGCATTTGCGCGACTGAAACATCATTCTTCACCTTCTTGCTGTGAAAGTCGAAGTAGGAGATGAGATGCGGGACTGTTTCGACCGTGCCTGCGATGTAGGAGACAGTGTCGGAGGCTTCTCCCGGTGACACACTGAAGTCATTGAAAGTGGCGCGTTTAACTCCAGTGGGTTCGAGGAGAATGCCCAGTGCTTGTGAACCTGCGAGGAGGAGGGTCGAGGAGAGAACAGAGGAATTCGTCGGCCCGCGATTCAACGCGCTACCTGCTGCCCGTCCTAATGCGCCGCCACTCATCTATTGAATCCTTGCTGGATGAAGATTACAATCACGATATGTTCAACTCGACAGGTGAAATAACTAAAACTTTAACTGGACCAATCAACTACACCGAAATCGTCTATGCTCTTTATTCATACTCCATCGCAGAATCAATCATGCAGGACGTACGCGACGGGAAGCCTGTAGATCTTGAAGCGGTTGCATGGGCTAGTCGCTTTGAGTTCATCCCGCATATAGAAGTAGCGATCACCTCTTGACAATGTGTTGTATACTTGCGTCATGTGGACAGGTAAAGTAGCCGACGTAAGATTCTTTCCCTTTGTCATGTGGCAGTGGGAGCGGAACATGATGTATAAGCACTGGCTACATCCACCCCGTTGGTTTGAGGCGTGGCTGCTACTCCGTTCCTCGATAGGACGCATTCGTCATCGTCTGCTATGACACCTCAATCCTCCCAATCGCATGAACGTTCTTATTCGCTTGCAGGTGGTTCCCACCAAACGCTGCCCCATTACCAGTCTCCCCGCCGAACTTGTCCCTGCACGTCTGATAGAGATGATCATCCCCATCGATCAATGTCGCACTGTCCCCCACCTTTAACGACGACACGGGAAAGTTCTGTAGCAATGTAAGCACATCGCCCGTATGGTCTAAGATGAAGCGCTTATCCCCATTCGCGACCGAGAACACTCCCGCATTGAACCAGTGGTCGATCTGCGTAATCCCTGTCACTTGCACAGTGAAATTCTCCGTATCGATCGCGCTCACCACTACCGCAGTTGAGTGATTCGCCACCTGTGCCGGACAAGGAAACTGGTAAGTCATAAACGGACAAGTCGGAGCCCACTTCTCACTGAGCCCTTCACTCCCCGCCACTACCGCTGCCCAGTGTTGCGAGCGGATGATTCCAGTCGAACCGACGATCGGCGTCTCAATCACCACCCCGGACCAGATCTCGAACACGTCTCCGCCGATCTCATTCTGTCTCCACACGGTCACTTCCGTGTCGCCAGCGGGAGGGAATTCTCGGTGCGCGCGGATAATTGGGTTGCGATGACTGACAGTGATTTCCAAGTTCCCCCGATCCGCCTGTGGGGACATCGTTGGATCGTTGTGCGAGATGCCGCCGCGTGGATGGAGGAAGCGAGTCGAGATGGTGGCGATCGTGGCGTCAATAGCGATAGGCGCGGAAGTCCAGCGGAAAGTTCCACTTGGGCCACGGAACTCGTATAGGAATGTTTGTGCAGCGGAGTATTCGCTAACTTCAACGGATGGGTAACTCATATTAGTCGGATCGTTAGAGAACTGATTGGAAACGTCCTCTTTCTCCCCTCCAACAACGTGAACGGCGCATCTAACAAGTCGTAGTACCTCGGACTACCTCCAGTTGACGCATCCCACAACCCCACTTCATCGGCCTGATCCCAGTCACCACCCGACGCACTCGGCGTCTCAAACTCCACTCCATTGCTAATCACCTTCGTCGCAGTGACCGGGAAGTTGGTGGAGTTAGCCGTGAGTGGAATGCGTGCGTAGCCGTTGCCGCTGAGTTCGCTACCTGCACCCCTAAAACCCACGTACCAGATCGCGGGCGGGGTGTAACTCGTGCCATTGAAGTCGAGATTCAGGAAATCCGCTCCTGCGCTATCACTGATACTCATGCAAACTGCAATCCTCCAGTCTTACGATTCCACCTGCCGCGCACGATCTGCGCGCGTCTTCCTTGTGGCGTCAGTCGATGCGATTCCATTGCATCGCTCACCGCATCATCTCCAAGCGCGACAATCGTCCGCACTTCTCCATTTGACTTGCCTACCACCGCGCTCATCTGGTCTAAGTTGTAGATCCGCCCACTGACATTGGGCCGGAAGAATTCGTTGTCGTGGACTTGGTAGATTCGTCCCGCGTTGACTGGCCCACCTGTCGCGCGCCCGCCACCGAACAGTCCACCGAGCACATCCGATACCTGTCCAATTCCGTGCCCGACTTCGTGGAGCGCCGAACTCAACCCGCTCTCGATGTCGAGTGGTGCTGTGCCGCCCATCGAACGAGTCAGTGCGTGAATCGCAGCGGTGTTGGATTGAGTTGCTTTCGTATTGTCTGAGACTGCTGCGTTTGGCTCACGTGCGCGTAGTAGCGGGTTGACGATCGCGCCAATCAGCCCCTCTGCACCTTGCGCTTGTCCGGTAATTAACTTCTCAAGGAACCCTTTGAACAACTCGTCGCGAATCTGTTTGGCAAAGTTCGTCGCGGATTGTTTTAACGACTTCCAGAACTCGTCGCTCGACTTACCAATCGCGTCAAAGATGTCAGACGCAATCGAAGCGAGATCATCCGCCACTTGCAGCATCTCCTGACGACGTTGCTCAGCGGCTTGCGTGGTAATTTGACCGAGGCGGGCTTGATGGAGTTCTTCTTCAGCTTCGGACTGCGCGCGAATTCCGCTCAATACCGCCGCCAATTCCTGCTCGTTCTTAATACGAATCTGCGCGAGTCTCGCCTCGTCATCCAACCCGCTCATCACCTGATCATGCCGTCGCTTCTCCCGCTCGATCTCAAACTTCAACTCCGCATCCCAGAGCTGGTGGCGGGTGAGGATCGAGTTACGTAAAGGTTCAAGATTAGCTTCCCCTGCTTCGAGTCGGACATCAGCCGCACGTTGGAATGCGTCTCGGATTTGTGCGGCGAATTGGATCACGTGCTCAGCATCGGAACGAATCGCGGCGGCAATCGCACGACTACTGGATTCAATGAACGATTTGCGCTCAGCGTTCAGCTCATCAAGCTTATTCCGCGCCTCGTTGCGCTTCTCAGCATTGTCACCAGCTTCCCTCAGCTCCTGTCGAATGAGTTGCTCTCTCGCGTTGAACACCCGCAGCGCCTGATTCTCCTCGAATTCAGCCGCTTGTTGCTCGGTAACAATACGGAAGTCAGCTTGCTCACGTATGCGCGCCTTGACTTGATCGGTTTGCGTTTCAATGATACGTAACTGAGATTGCGCGGTCGCTTGTCCGATGCGCAACTGCTCAGCGGCAGACTCATCGGTGATCTGCTGGACTTCCTTCGCACTGCGACGTTCCTCTTCCTTAATCCGTGCATTGATCTCCGCGACTTTAATCGCACGCTGTCCCGGCTTGCGAATCTTCTCAGCTTCGTCTAACTCCTTCCGCAACCCTGCAATCGTCTCCTGACGACGACGGAGTTCGAGATTGATTGCATCCTGCGTGTAGCGATTGCGTGAGACAAGGTTCTGGTCTAACTGTCGTTCCAGTGCGTCATGCTCAGCTTGTAGTCCTTTCAACGTCTCCTGTAGTGAGATCTCCGCCAGTCGTCGCGCGGTCTCAGCCGGATCTTCTCCTTTATGCCCACCGCGTCCTTTCGGCGCGAATGCACTGCGAATCTTATTCGCCGCATTCTCAGCCACGTCCTGCGCTTGACGATCCTGCGTGAAAGTGCGTCGTGCAAGAGTCGAATCAGGAAGCGGTGCTTTCTCTCCAATTGTTTTGCCAATCAACTCCGCAATGTCGGAAGTAGTATCCCCGCTTGGTGATTTGAAAGAGCGTGCGATACGCAACTGGATCGTGACCGGAATGAGCAGTGATAACCCGGTCAGCTTTAGTAAGATCGCGCCGAGGTTAGTCAGCGTCTCCGCTACATGCTCAATTGCCTTGGCCCAGTCAGCGATCTCAGTGCGATTGGTTGCGATCCAATTGCTGAACTTAGTCGCAGCGTCGAGCACGGTCGGGAGTGCTTCTTCACCGATGACGCGCTTAACTGATTCAAATTGTGCTTCGATGAGAATGAGCTGATCGTGAAACTTGCCCGCAGTCTTAATTCCATCTTTATCAATATGAACGCCAGCGTCGATAAACTGCTTCTTGAGTCTGTCGAGTGCGCCATCAGCATTCCCGACGCTTTCCTCGATTTGATCAACGACACCCGCGACCTCTCTCCCGCCGCGCCCGAAGATCTGCATCGCTGCGCCTGTGCGGGCGTTGCCACGCTCAACCTTGCTCAGTAGATCAATTAATTGCCCGAGTGCGATGTTCGGATTATCAAGATCGACTCCAAGTTTCTTTAATCCAATGCTCAGTCGTGAAGTCCCGCCCTCGCTTGCGTCCACTAGCTTCCGCTGCAACTGGCCCACGGAGCCAATGAACTTGTCGATATTGGATCCAGCCTGCCGTGTAGTGATTTCGAGAACTTGCAAATTGTCCGTACTCAGTCCGGTTTGACGACTGAGATCGTCGAGATGTTCCTCCGTGTCCGTGACGGACTTTGCGAGGTAGAACATCCCTACTGCTGCGCTGATTGAGAGCGCTGCCATTGCGGTCAGTCCGGCCACTACTACACCGACAGCTATTCCAACTGGCCCTAATATACCCAACAGACTCGCCGCACCCCCCGCCGCTCCTTCCATGCCTGCTGCTGCAACTAGTGACTTACCCGCGAGTTGCTCAAAGTTCAATGCGAGCTTACCGACTCCGACCGCAGTGAAGCCGAGATCGCCCGCTACTCGTTGACCTAATTGACGAAAGAGGAAGTTGTTTTGCAGGAATAGCTTCTGGAGATTTGCAAACACCCCACCTGTAGCCGCACCAACTTTCTTTGCTTCAGCTTCGACTACTTTTGAGCCGCCGCTGATAATCTTCGCGAGTTCCGCCTGAGTAAGAGTTGCGCCTGTTTTAGCGTCGCGGATGACAGTTGAGGTAGCCTTGGCGGCGTTTGTCACTCGACGCGCCAGCACCTGCTCCTCCGCTGCGGCCAGCCTGCTAGCTGCGCGGGCTTGCTCAGTATCGGCCAACGACCACGCTTTCTCAACGGTCTTAGCCGCATTAGTAGCCTGTGTTCCCTGCCGCGCCCAGAAGGCAGTGCGATCAAACTTCGACGTAGCCTGCTCGACTTGCTTAACAGTATTCTGCGCAGTGCTGACAACTTCAGCCGCAGCTTTCTTCTCACTTGCGAGATCAATGCCGAGGAAGCGTACAGGCGCACGTGAGGTGAGAGTTGACTCAATTCTCTTCGCTTCATTCGCAACTGTTTGCGAGGCTCCGCCTAGACCACTGGCTTGCGCCTGAGTCTCTTTCAGCCGCTTCTGAACGTGATCGGTTACGCGATCAAAGTCAGCCGACGTGGCGGAGTAGACCGCCCTTAGTTCTGCTACATCCAAAGTAACTCACCTCACATCTCATACGGATCGACCGGAATAATCGGCATCAATTTCGCACTTCCGATGTTGTGCGACTTCGCCTCACGATTCGCTTGTAGGATGATTCGCGCCTCCTCCTGATAGTGAAGGGGCACGCGACTTAGCAACCAGACCGGAACTTGGAGAAACCGGGCTATGCGATGCTGGTCAACGTAGCTTGGTTTTCTTCCAGCGGGGTTGCCGGGGTGAGTGAGCCAGCGTCGGTAGTCTCGGAGATCATCTGGCTGGCTGCTGTCGTTGGGATCTCCGGCGATTTTGGGACTGAGTGCTCCAAACAGAAGCTATACAAGTCGGTGACAAAGTCGGGATGTAGTCGATTCAACTCGTCGAGAGTGATCGGAATCGTCTCACCATCTCGTGTCAACTCCCAGCCCATAAGCACAGGAGTGTCAGGTGTGCCCGCGAGGAGCCGCGCGTAGATCTCACGCTGAATTTCCAACTGTCGTGCTCGCGCATCGAAGTTCAATGCCACCCGTTCATTGTCGTCTTTCTTTGCCTTCTTGAACGCTTCAGTTGCTTGCGCATCGCCGTCCTTAGCCTGCTGGTGAATCTCGCGAAACATCTGCGCGGCACTACGAAAGAAGTCCGGCGTGAAGGCGTCAGTATTGAACGTCACCTCCATCGACTTGCCGTGACGAGTGAAAGTTTCAGTCTGGGGATTAGCTTGAAATTGGAGTACGTCCATCAGCGAGCAACCTCTTTGATCATTGAGTTGAAATAAGCACCATACTGGAGCAGGAGGATGAGTAGCGCTGCGAAATACGTGAGACGACAGATTTCACGTAATCTCACATACGAGTCGTTCAGGACGAGAAATCCCGCCAGCGCCAGAATTGTAATAACCAGTGTAAGCATTAGAGTGCCGTCAGCGAGTTGATCACCTCGATCTCATACGCTGCTCCACTTGCGTGTTCAGAAGTGAAATCCGCATTGTGCAGCGAGTTAAAGTTAAACTTGTAACCAAACACTCCATTTGCATCTTCCTGCTTCTCGGGATTACCGAACTTCGCCGCGACATCGACGCGGATCGTCTCATTGTTCACGCCGACATCAATCTCATTCCCAGTTGCGAGTAATCTCACCCACTTCCACGGGTTGGTCTTCACCGCATTGTACAGCGCGCGGGACTGAGCGTTGTGTGGAGTAGAGAATGAGCAAGTGACATCGGCAGCGATTCGCACGGTTGACTGGAACGAATCGTAGTCGGTGTTCAATGCCCAGAAGGGTTGCACTTTGTCTCCGATGCGAAAGTCGCCTGCGTAGGCTTGTGCAACTTTGGTTGTGCCGATTGCGCCAAACGTATCGTTGACAAAAATATCCACATGCATACGACTGACGGGGGATTGTGCAATTGAGCTAATGTCCGCTCCACCTGCAATCGCAGTCGCAACGACGTAAGTCCCACCCCCAGTCAATCCAGTTGAGTCCACCGTGATCGCGCTGACATTTGTCCCCTTCAACGTGCCTTGGAAGATGATCGTAATAGGAGTCGTCGAAATCGGCCCGCCACTAACTACTACGTCTCCCGGAGCGAGATTGGAGAGGGCGATGAGTGCAGCCTGAATCTCAGCCGCGGTCGCGTCGAAGTCGATGGCTGAAGTAGTCTGAGCGGAGTAAGTGATCGTGAAAGTTCCAGCAGTGACAGTGCCGGACTTAGTAATCGTCTGCTCCTCGTCGGTTTTTGTCGTAAGCGGCTCATTATCCACCGGAAAGCGCGCGAACAAATTGCCCGTCATATTCGACGCATCGTTCGTCCACTCCAAGCCGAACGAGGAGAATTTCAACCCTTCCCCAACCTGTACCGCATCGCTATCACCTTCCTCGATCGTGAATGACTTAGGCAAAGGATCAGCCCCGGACGACACTGGTGCAAATAACCAGCTCCGCGCATTCGTCGCTCCAATCGGAGTCGCAGGCTCACTTGCAGTCTGCAATCCAATCAGCCCACTCAACGGATAGATCACTTGATTGTAATCAGCGATTCCATTCCACGTTCCATTCGCCCACATCTTTTGCGGGACGGAAGTGGTAGGAATATTGAACCCGCGCGCACGGAACAGTTGAAACTCAGCCTGCGGGTTGAGCGAGATGTTCACGCCGGGTAGTCGTCGAGTAGCCGCAACTCTTACTCCGTAATCATGCTCAACACCAATTTGCAGGATCGTATCAACTGCCGCTCTAACATCAAGTAGGGCCATTGGTTATCGTCTCCAAGTTAGACTACGTTTACCGCGTCGTTCAAATTCACTGAATCACCCATCTCCACTACCTTGCGTCCCAGACTGAACACTTCCAGTCGATACAACCCGCCGAGGTGGAAATAGAGCGTGCCTGCGACAGTCGGATCGCGCTCCATGAACTGCACGGCAGCTTCTCGTCGCGAACTGACAGCGAACATATCGCCAGCAGTGGAGATGAAGCTGTCCTTAGTCGTCTTACCCACGATTTCATCGATGCGATCCGCTGCCAGATTGACGAGAGACGACGGACTGCCGCGCGAGATAACTTTGACGAGATAGAGCGGACGAGCGAGAATCCGCACCGTGCCCAGTCCTTGAAAGTCGGAATCGGACGCGAGGGAGTAGATAACGAGCGGGTAGATCGGTGATTGCGGGAGGGCGTATTTGTAGATTCGCCCGCCGACAACTGACGTAATTTCGCCATCGCTCGCAAGCTTGTCATGTAACCAGTTCTCCGCTGCGGGTAGTTCATTCACTGTCGCCTCGCTCTGACGATGATCAAAATCTCCTCGATATACCTAGCTGGAACATTGACCAGATGGACTACTGGCAAGTTAAGGAATCGCGCTACTTCAATCACTTCAATCCACATCAGTTCGTCGTAGACAAGTTCACTCACGGTTCCCTTACCTTACGCACAACTCCAGTAGTCGGACCTCGTCGCTGTGTTACTGAACGCCTTACGCCAATCGTCGCAGTCGGTGGCATTCCACCTTTCAATACTGTCTCAGTCACTTGCTTAGCTTCGGCCTTGTACTGGCGCTTAGCCGACTCGAACGCAGGGAGAAACCACGGCTGCGCTTCCTGTCTCACTGTGCCGAACTCGACCAGCCCTGAGTAGAATTGAGGCGCAACGACATCCACTCGAACATTCGCACTCTCAGTTGCAGGCACTTCCTCCGGTTCTTTGTGCGTCGTGTCAGCCATCAGTCCGGTGTCACGGGGAGCAATCTGCTGGGCTACTGCAACGTGTGAGTCCGCTGCACGATGCAAACCCACGCCCATTGCGCGATGCATTCGTTGGCGAATTTCAGGAATTCGACTCTTCAGGGTTGCTGACATCTAGCACTCCAGCGACTGTGATCAATGCTTCAAATGATTCATCCAGTCGTTTTAATTGCGTGAATATCAATTCACCTTTTCCGTCCCGTGGGGCAACTGCTACCCGCTGACTAGGTTTGATGGCTTGTGTCACTGTGGTCACTCGCAAGTAGAGCTTCTGGGTTACTGCGCCTCTGGGAGCGGAACCGACAATTGCTTCCATGTCATCGACTGCTTCGACTAAGCCGGGAACTGTTTCGATCGTGTTCCAACTCTCACCAAATCCACCCGAGCCATCGTTCGTCGTTGACAATTCCTGAATCGCACATGAATCAGGGAGATATTGCTCAGCTAATACTTTCGCCTGAGCTATCAGAATCGCAGGCGTCATGCAATCACCACTGGCAGTCGCAATCCGCGTAACAGTCGTGCCACGTGAATGGGCAAGCCACTCGTGTCGGTTGTCGCTACTGAAGTCACGGTAGACGACGCCGACTGCTGCTGGTACTTCACCTCGACTGAGTTTCCGATCTTCAAAGAACTAATTGGCCCGAGCCCGGTCGTGAGCGCGGCAGCCCCTCCCGCTGGTCCTAACGTCAGTAAGTAGAAAGCTAACTCGCAAGTCGCATTCAGTAACGGCACGGGCATCTCGGTTTCATCGTACAACCCGAGAATCAGCTCATCCTCAATCCCAAACCTCGGCCATTTCAATGCTTGAGTGAGAGTTGCGGCTCGACCGACGTAATCGTACTCCTCCAGCCACTGCGTCGCAGTCATCAGCGCACGTTCCTGATCGTCTGGAACCGCACTGTCCCACGCATTCGGCAGGAGCATGTTTTCAAAGAACAAGTTGGCGTAGGCGAGGGTGGGGTAGGAGTTCGCGTTCACGCCTCCTATTGTTGCGTCCAGTGTCATGTCTCGGTCTTCCGCTTACACGTACATTCACTCTCTCCGAAATCGCAAGTCCTGCAAATCCGATTCTCCTGTCCGGGAGGGCAAGGTCTACCCATGAGGTAGTTGTATAGATCCACCTTACCGCCGCAGGTCTTGCAGGGAATGTCCCACTCGTCCGTCATATCACCGTCCACACCGGGCGCGAATCATCTCCCGTGTTCTCGTAAATGTCGTGGTTCGTTGTGTCAACGCAGCAGTTCCCGGTGATAACCCCTTTGTAGTCACCTTTCACCCCGGCAGTGGAGTTGTTCGACGACGCATCCCCGGTCAGTCCCGTGCAAGTGTCATTGTCATAAGCGATGTTGAGAGTTGCGTCATTAGCCGCCGATTGGAGAGCAGTCAGTGCAACATTCGCCCCTGTACCCCCGACTGAGAACATCGCCATGACATCTACATCCGCTGCGAGGGCTGCTCGAACCTTCGTTGCAACTTGAGTCGCGGTATCGTTCAACGCAACTGCAACCGTTAGCGTCTTCGGCGATCCGGTCATCCCTGCGGCAGTCACAGTGACTGACATGTTCCCGCCGAGCGTAATCGTTCCGACAATCACCGCAGTCTCGACCTGATACACCCCACTCGTAGGCACGCCAGCCTTCGTCAACGCCGCTCCGAAGTTTCTAAATCTCGTGCTCACTGAGCCGGAGTCTCCTCAATTGGCTTGGACTTAGATGGAGCAGCCTGAGGTTTCACTTTAGCTTCCGCACTTGGCTTAGTCTCAGGTTCTACTTTAACTTCCTTCACCTCAGACTTTACTTCAACTGGTGCATCGAGAGTTTTGAGCATCTCCGCATATCGCACTGGGATCGTTCCACCTCTCCCAGCCAGCACGAACGCAGCCTCTTTCGGCACTTCCTCGCCTTGTTTAACGACGATAATCTCCGTCTGGTCCTCGTTGAGATAGAGATCCTCCTGCGCTACCATTCGGTATGCGCCTCGTGCATCGGTTTTAACAATGGTTAAGCCCATTCAGTCTCCAATTCTCATGTCTGACTGCCCACAACTGTCCACGTAGCCACTGGGCCACTAGTCGCAGTGTTCACGTACACCGTGCCCGCAGAGTCCACGCCCATTTCCTTCGGCTGCGCATATCGACCACTTGCATTCACTCCCGGCGTAGTAGTGGCGATAGCGAGAGTTGGCGCAGTTCCTGTCAGACTGTTTTTGAACACGGTCATCAGCTCAACGTTCTCTTTCGCACGGATTGCGCCAAAAGTCAGGAGCACTGTGCCGATACCCGCAGTCACCGTTCCCGCACTCGCCACACACCCATTCGTGCCAAGTGAAGGATGTGCGTCAAGGGCCGCTTGGATATTTGCGAGTAGGGTGTTGTTCGTCGCTGACCACGTGATCGCGGAAGTGTTATTCCCCTCGAAGCGGAGAATGAAAGTTCCGCCTGTCGGAGTGCCGCCGATGGTGAGCGTTTGCACCTCACTGGTTCCCGCTGTCAGGGTGCCCAGATCGCGTAACCTGTTTGGAGTTGATGCCATTGCTTTGAATCTCCCTATTCAATTGGAGGACCAGCATGAACCAGTCCTCCGCTTAACCCGCTTACGACGCCAATCCGGTCGCTTTACAAAACGCCGACGCCCTGAAAATTTCCAAACTCTCCCGCATCTCAGCAACGATCGTCTTCTTATTCTCGATCAATTGATTGCCGATCGTGCCGACGATGATCGTGATGCCTTGACGACGGCTAATATGCGAATAGAGTTGGAAGTCGCCAGTGAGTGCAGTTCCGGCAGTCATCGCAGTTGTCACCACGACCGACTTACCGAAGATGCGCTCCGGGCCGGGATCGCTCGGCGCACCCCAGATGTACAGGCCGTCGAGGGTCTTGGCGAGACGAATCGGAGTCCAGTTGTTCGGATGGACGACTACCGCAGTCGGCTCAGCGAATCCTGTCGTACGAACCTTTGTCATCGCTTTGTAGATCGTGTCGATATTCGTATCACCTGCCGCAGCTTGTGTCTGCACACCGGACTTGACAAGGAAACCTGTGATCTGCGGCGGTGTGCCAGTGCCGTTGAGCAGATAGTCTTCCTCTTTTAACTGGAGCATCATGCTCAATCGATTATTGATGATGCCCTGAATACCGGGAACGTCGTCGAGTTGCTCGGTTGTTACCGGGATGTAGACGGCGATTTTCTCGACCGGGACAGTCACCTCAGTCCATTCGAGTTCAGCTTCTGGCTTGGGATCACCTTCAGTTACGGCAGCCGCAGGATTAGCATTAGTCGATGCCGTACCCCATGTTGTCTCTTCCATGTACTTGATCGAGGTGAGGGTTGTGGCATCAGTTGGGACAAGATCCGCCACAGTCGGACGACGGAGCGCGAAGTTAACAACTGTCGCTGTACGATCATTCGGCGGTGCGAATCCCGCGCTGGTCGTCATCAAGGTCTTCAACGCCCGCATGTCCAAATTCTCGCCGATCGTATACTGGTAATGCGGCTGGCCATCGTGGAGTCCTTTGTGAGATTTATAGACTGGAGAGTCGGTGAAGATCTCGCCGATTGATTTGAATGCGTTCGACGGCTGGAATCCGCCTTTGTCGTCAACAATGAATGGCACTTGACGATTCACCGTGTTCGCTTTGGCGTGCTTCTCCACTGTCTGTTTGAACACTTCGTCCATCTCGCGCAGGTTCTCCCAACGCTTCGTGGCCTCGGTGATCTCCTTGTTCTTCATGCGGACGATCTCAACCTCGTCCGCGTCCATGACGATCTGGCCGTCTTTGGTATGAGACTTGAAGTAAGTCTCCAATTCAGCAATTTTAATGTCCTTGTACGCGCCGAGTTCATTAAGACTCAGGTTTTCAAAAGTATTGACCTGTACGTCAGCCATTGTGTGACTCCTTTAACTGTTGGAATTGGTTGTACTGGAATTCCGCAGCCTGCTGGAGCGCGTTACGCTGATCTCTTGTCGTAACTGCTTCTTTGACCATCTTCTCGAACTCGGAGGCGAGGGCGATCGGGTGCTCAGCTAATTTCTTCAGTTGAGCAATCAACTCGTTCATTTTATCGACTCTCCGTTGCGAGAAAGCACGGCCATCTTTGATAGCGCGAAACTCCTGCTTCCTTGCCAAGCGGCCACTGAGCACGTCGAGTGCGGTAGCGGCTTTGGTGTAGTGGGCAATCAACTCCTCAACAGCGGTCGCCACCTTGAGGGAGTGGGTATCGAGATCGTCGTCGTACGCAGCCGCGAGAGCCGCGTCGAGAGCTTTAGTGGTAAACGGTGGTACTTTTTCCGACTCTACTTCATCAAGCAGGGACTTCAGTTCAACATGAGCAATCGACTTCAATGGAACCGCCGCAGTGCGTGGCTCCACAGGCATATGGGTCAAGGAAACTTCGATGATGGGCCACGACTTCAGCTCGAAGGCTTTCTTGACTGGAACGCGCTCGACGAGGTGTGGAGCAGATCCAGTGGACCAGCCCAGCTTACCTGCCTTCGCCAGCCCATAGACCGCCTTTTCGTAGTCGTCCGACTCGTTCAGCTTTGTCTCAAACCAAACTCCAGCATCGTCAACTCGGTAAGTCGCACGACCCAATCGGCGGCGCTTCAGCACTGAATCCAAACCGTGATCCCACATCGCCAGTAGTGACTCCCGACCATTCAGTTCGAGGTCGGTAGATTTGGTAAAATAATCGCCTTGCAGATCAGGATCATCGGCAGTGGTAAACAGCACGCCATACCCGCCCACACGCCCATCGCCCAACGCCTTCACCGCGCCGCCATAGAAAACCAGCGCATCTGTCGCATTATCCATTGGCGGTTTACCCTCGCTTTCAATGTCGAGATAGGAGAAGGATTTACCCTCACTTGCGTATAAGGCGCGGACTTGCGCTTCGGCCATCGAGCGGCTGTCGTGGCAGTGGACGGTACTACCGTCTGTGATTTTCACAACACAGAAACGACCGTCTCTCTCTTCCACTCGCCACGGCATCTTGATGAGTCCTCAAACAAAGAAACCCGCCACTCACCGGACGGGCTGTTACGCGATCCGGTAAATAGCGGGCGGGGCTGATTGCTCAGCGTGCGACCCTGATTAAATTGTTAAAAAGCTACTGACGTTTCACCAATCGACAATGCTTGTCCAGTAAACCTATCGCAGTTAGTTCCGCTCGTTGCAGAACAGTTAGATTAACATGCGGATAGCGTTCCGCGAATCTTTTCAACTTCTTTGCGTTCTCTTCAGTCATCCGTCCTTTGATCTCCACGTAGCGATCTTCGGCAGGCAAGTAGAAGTCTGGTGTGTAGCTCGTGCCGCCAAGATTGAACCAGCGTGGCTCGTACCGCCAATCAATTCCCTGTTCATCCAACCACTCTGCGTAAGCCACTTCCCAACGCGAGCGCATGAGATATTTTCCTTTTGGGCCATCGTAGTGCGCTCGATACTTGTTGTAGTCCGGGATACGTCCAACCTGTTTGGCCGACATCGCCGCCACTGAGGCGTTGGTAAATATAGTTAAGCCTTTGTTCCATGACGACTGTCCTTTTCGGGCCTCTGACAACTTTTGTCGATGTGTCTCGCTGCGTGGTTTTGCGTTTGCGGCTTGCAGATTGGCTAAGTGCTCAGGGGTAAACTCCTTGCCTTTTTGGCTCGCTGAACTTTTGGCACCAATAGCTTGCCGTTCTTCCTCGGAGCGCTTGGCCCATACTTCCTTGAGTACCTTTACCCGTAACGCTTTGGTTTCCGGTCTACTAAGACCGTGGGCTATCGCCTTACCGCGTGCTATCGGATCGCGAAAACGAGCTGGCTTTCCCTTTTTCGTTCTCGTATTGGCAGCCGCAACCGCTTCTCGCCACTTACTACTATTACGACGCCCTTCCGCTAGCTTCTCAGCGTGTTCCCCGGACGTATGATTCAAAGATCTGCATCTGGTACATCTTTCTTCCATCTTGTAATTCCTCCTTGAAATGGAGTATACCACAAGATGCTACATTGCCGCAAACACTATCCTGATATCGTATAACTCACGGAAAGTGTATTTGAAGTTGATTTGTTTATTGTGCTGAACGTCACGTGTGACAGGAGCGTGCCTGCCGTCGCACTCGACGTATTAAACAACCCCGCCTCACCCAGCGTCCCGGTTGCTTCATCAGTGGCGAAACTCACCTCTGCGCGCCACGACGGAGGATTGCTTGTCAGATTCGTAGTAGTGAACGTGCCGATCGTCTTGCGTCCCACTGACGCAGTGATTTCAGATCCGAGCGCAGTGTCGCTTGTCGCTGGCGCAGTAGTCGAAGTTCCAACTGCAATCGCATTGATCGAGTTCGTCTGGTTGGAGAATGAACCAATCTTCTCCAGTACCCAGCGGCGTCCAGCGGTCACTACCGTGTTCATGCGCATACGATCGCCCACTGGCTCACCGTTGAAGGCGTTGTGGAGTTGCATCTCAATACAGCCCCGGAGTAGATACGTATCGCCCATTTCTTCAACGACAGCGGGTTGAATAGTGTCTTTTTTCTTCCGACTCATTCGTTCATCTCCTATCGGTGAAGTGGTATAATTCGCTCGTGAGCCCCAACAACGTCGAACAATGGAAGCCCGTTAACGGCTTTGATTTGTTGTATGAAGTTTCTAATCATGGCCGGGTTAGAAATATCTCTCCACGTCCTAGAACTTCGATCAATCGAATCCGCAAGCCGCAAATCAACGGACGAAACGGACGTGGCTATTATTTCGTCGTGCTGAGTAACGGAAGAGAGCACCGTAGACAGGCCCTCATCCATCACTTGGTAGCGGAAGCTTTTATTGGGCCACGTCCAGCGGGTTACGAAATCAATCACCTCGACGGTGACAAGCTCAACAATCACGCCGAGAACCTTGAATACTGTACTGTTCTGGAAAATCATCAACATGCCTCCAGAACTGGACTTGCAGCATTTGGTGACAGAAACGGCTCACGTAAACATCCTGAGCGTCTACCTCGCGGGCAAGATAACTTCATGACCAAGTTGCAAGATGCGCAGGTTTCTGAAATCAAGCAATTACTCAAGCTCGGTTTACCTCAGGCTGAAATCGGTCGAAAATTCAATATCGCTCAGAGCGTCATCTGCCGGATTAACACTGGTCAAATCTGGAAACATATCCAGTAAAAACGAAAAGCCTGTCATCACAGACAGGCGACTAGCGCGATCTGCAAAATGACAGGCGGGGCTCGGTTCGAGCTGCGACCTAAGAAGTTGTCAATCCAAGCTGTTGAATTACCGCACTATCGATGTACTTCGCGGCCCGGCGCTGGGCCAGTAGAAACTCTCTCATCTCCTCGCGCACAATGCGTCTGATTTCGACCTCAAGCGCTTCAGTCAGCCGGATTCTATCACCGATTGGCTCGGTTGCAACAGGTTTTATCAGGCGGGGGATGGATTGGGTGCTCATTCGGAATCAATCTTGCCTGCCGTAAATTGCTTCCATTGTGTGTTTATCGTTTGCGCGAGCCTGTTTTAACATCAACTCAATCGTGCCATCGGGATCTGGACGTTTAAGGTATTTGGCTTTCCACGTCTCAGTACAAGCACACGGTTCCTTACCGCCGCACCACCACTGATGCTGTTTTAGGCTAGGAATAATAGTTCCTGCCAAGATTTCTAGATCGTCCGGCTCACATGGACCTTCATGGGCCATAGGCAAATCGCAAAGCAATGAAAATCTCCATCCGTTTCGTTCGATGCTTGGTAGCCGCTTCCCGCATTTTAGGCTGCTAAATTTGCTCACGAAACCAACCTCGCTGTTGAAATTGCCGGACTAGGTTTTACCCCACTTGTGCCGTTATCGCTTGCACCGTTTCCATTGTTACTCGCAGTTGCGGTCGTAGTCGCAGGAGCAGCGGCATGAGCTGGCGCAGTGGCATCGCGCGCCTGCGTTGCCCCACCTCTCGGGACGAAATATACGTCGTCAGCCTCAGTTGCGTCCAGTCCGATCGCTCGACGGTACTCAGCGCGAGTAATTCCGCCGCCTAAATAATCCTCGCGAATACGTTTGTGACGAGCAGTTTCATCCTCTTGCAGTGCCTTCACATCGGCAGTGTCGTAGAAGACGTAGTGGTTAGGCTGGTTATCAAAATCGGGCAGCAGGTGATGCGTGAGAGTCTCAGCAAGGTGCTTCCAAAGAGGGACTAGGTAGTTATTAGTAAACCTTTGCTGGCTCTGGAATACATTATTATAAATCGAATGCTCCCCCGCCGAGCCAAACTCCATTACCGTACCCGGAATCCCCTTCACCGCGCAAAATCTCTCTTCAGCGAGATAGCGTTGTAGTCTCAGGTCTAATTCCTGTGGCGAAAACTGCAACTTCTTCGGCTCAGCGTTGGTGATGATCGGCGGCGTGAATTTCTTATCACCGGAGATCTGCGCCATCAGCAGCTTCTTGATGTTGTTGATGTCTTCCTGCCCGAGTTCGCCAGCTTTATTGTCGATGGACAGGAAGTAGCGGAACCCAGCATCATTCGCCATCAAATTCGCATACCAGTTTGCCGATTCGTTGTCACCGAAGATCTCGCGGAAGATGGCGGGGGTGGACGCGAGTCCATAGCGGGGGTTGGCGGGGTCTAGGCCATTGCGGAAGTGGATGACATCAGTGACAGGGATCGGCAACCAGTCTGGGCCGCGTTTAACTTCATAGTGGGAGATGAAGGACGATCCGTCTTCGGGGTACCTAGCCCGGATCGTACCATGCGGCTCATACCAAAGTTCTTTCACCCGCCCTTGATCGTTGCGCTCTTTGCGAATGTAAGCGTTGTCGGTCATCACCCAACTGGTGGAGACGGCTTTGAGCATCGTCGGGGCATCGTAGAAGTCGTTGGGCCGATACCAGAGTTTGACGAGGGAGTGGTTATCGACGATCACTTCCTCGTTCCCTTGCTGCTCGCGGACTTGCAGCTCAGCTTCAGAGGCAGAGTTACCCACTGCGGTTACTGCGGCCATCATCAACGACGACATCGTGAGATCGCCGACCGCGGAGGCGTAGTCGCGCTCAGTTCCTTTGAAGCCGATGAGGAGTTGATTAACCGCTTGATCGAAGTCGGCCCATGTCGGGAAGACGGAGACGAGGTTGGGTGGGGAAGGCGCAGGGAAGCGGAGTGACTTCCATGCAGCGGACATTCGATCTAGAAAGTTGAGGGCCATCGCTTAACGGGAATCGGTCGTTACTATCCTAAGAATAGTCGGCTTATCGTCACTCGCTACAATGATCGTCATGCTGTCGCCGTCGTATAAATCAATCGGGAAGTCATCGTTAGAAACAATGAGCGCAACGGGTGGTCCAGCTTCTGGACGTAGCTTGTGACGACGGGTAAGTAGCCCACTGCGAATCTCTGACAGCGGACGCTTGGTCTCCAGTAGCTCTTTAGTTAATTTAAGCTCGGCCATTTAGTCCCAGTCGTCAGCTTCTTCAAAAGTAACCTTTAGACCAAGTTTTTGCCACAGCGGATCAAGGGAACCGGAACGAAGGTCCATGTCGTCAGAGCGAATCTTTGTTAAACTCTCCCCGTCCAGCAGCACGTCATATTCAGGTTCCTCAAGGTACGAACCATCATCTTCAGGTATCGGTCGAAAGATAAGTTCCCGCATCACCGCTCCTTCACCAGCACGTAGATCGTCCAATCATCCTCTCTAGCACCCGCTGTCTTGACGTGATTCGTGATTGCGTAGCGCTTGCCTTTCACTCCACCCGACAACCAGACGACGGTGTTAGAGGGATCGAGAATCGCGTCCGATTCGACCATGATGCCGCTGTCAGCGGAGAACACACTCGTCTGAATCGTATCCCCTGCAAGATAAGTAGACCAATCGAAGGGATAGTCGAGCACGGCGTTTGGATCTTGGATGAAGGGGGTCATTGCTTAACGGGGTTTACGTTGGGAATGATGTCACGCTCAAGAAATTGCATCGTGCGCTCACACTGACAACCATCTTGCCAGACTTTTTCTAGAAGCTGAGCAAGCGCCCATTCCGATCTTTGGTCTAATTTGTGCAGCCGCGCAAAAACACGGGCTTCAACTTTCGACGTTTCACTAATTTCGATGTCAGCCACGTATTATCCCCTTCCCTACTGTGACGGGAGTCCAATCGGATAGTACTACATCGCTTGCGTCTTGCTTGTCCGCGAACCAGATGCCAAAGTCGTAGACATCCTTGTACGCTTCGTCGTCAACTTCAGCGCCGTACTGCTTAATCAGGTCACGCAACTCTGCGGGGTCGATCATTTCTTTTTACTCTTGGACGAAGACTTAGTTGCCACCTTCCGCTTCTTGTACCCATTACTCGACAAACTCATTTCATGATGGGCCTTTCCGTTGTTGGTAAACCGTCTGACTGATTTGGGTGGCTGGCCCAGACTCGGCAAGTCAGCGGGTGGCTGTCGCCATGCTCTACAATAGATATTGTAACCGGACAACTGAAAATCAACCCGTTTAAACTCGCGCTCTTTTAGCATAACTTCCAAAGTCTGTGGAGTAAAGAAGAATTGATGGAAGTTCTCTTTGTAGGTTTGGGCTCCCAGAACGACATTCATCACGTCGTCATCGACCTTGTTCTGCATGATGCGCTCTGCGGCCCATTGGATATTCGGGAGCACGAGTCGCAGTTCACCGTCTGGTTTGAGTACGCGAACCGCTTCGTCCATGACTTTGACGACATCCGCACGGGAGAAATGTTCAAACACGTGCGAACTATAGACTTGATCAAATTCCCCGGTCGCGAATGGTAGTTGACGCAGATCCGCACGGTAGTCAGGGTTAACATCCTCGCGAATATCGACTGTCAATACGTCACCTTCATCAGACTGGTATTTACTCTCACCACAGCCTAAGTCGAGAATCTTTTTCTGACCCTTGACTGCGGTAGTGGCGCGGCGCATCGGCGGGGAGTCGGCTGGGAGCGTCGTCGCAGTCATCGTGTTGTAATCCCAGTGTTCGCACAGGACCGCGCCGTCAGCGTAGATCTTAAACCCTGCGTCTCTTACCAGTTTTGAAAACCAAAGATCTTCCGTCCACACTTCTGCTTTCGTCTTGCCGTCGAAGTATGCGCTGAGATCGTCAACTGTGCGAAACCAAGGCTTAGGCAAGTGCTTGAAGACTTCCGTTTTGATCAACGTGCAGCCCATCGCAATGCCATCAACTTCAAATAGCTCGCCCGCTTTCCAATCGAAGTATGGACCAGCGCCCATACCGCGAAACACCATCGGCATTGCAGGCGGAGATTTATGGCAGTAGATACCGCCGATGACCATTGCCTCTGGCCTGTTCTCGGCTTGATAGATGAGCTGACGCAAAGTGTGGCCCGGTGCAACGACATCTTCGTCAAGGGTAAAAAGGTAACGGGCTCCGTTTGCGATCGCCTGCTCAGCGAAGTAATTGCGCGCTTCTGCAATCGGCGCTTTCCACGTATGGCAAGTGATGACGTTGTAGCACATGGGCGGATGGAGGGCCGCGTAACCGAAGGCCCACTGCGGCACGATGGGCCGACCGCTGAGGGGAATACCAATCATTAGACCAGTGAACATTGGGTAGTGTCCAGACATTCAGTCTCCTTATAGTTAGAATTCGTCGGTGCGGCGAAACTCTCTTCCGAGGCTTGTAGTACTAAACATAGCAGTGCTTATCATCGTATGCTCACCAAAGTAGCCGGAGGTACTAAAGTATCCGCGCTCACGGGGATCGACTCCCGCTCGTAGTCGAATCGGATCACCTTGATGAACGTAGCGATTAGGCGCACCACAACCAGCACAGGTTTCGTCTCTTACGAATCGTCCACAGTATTCACAGTTCATTTCAATTCAGCCTTCCATTGCTCGAAACAGTTGACGCAGGCTTCAACTTGTACCTCAGTCGCAACCTGTCCACACTCACCGCGAAGTGATTCTCGTCGAAAGTGAACGGCAGCCCGCACTCGTCGCAGTGGATTGTCACTTCAGCGATGAACTCAATCGGAGAGCGATCGACGATGCGCCCTACTTCAACCGAGCCGCTGAAGGATTCGTGCGTGCAGGTCATCGAGATTCATCTCCGTCATGATCGCGATACTTGGTAATCTGAACAACTCCACCTTCAAATAACTGATCGTCTTCCGATGAATCGCCAACCCCATACTCAGCTAATTGTTGAAAGTGGGCCGCAAGCCGCTTGAAAGCATCGTCAATGTTCTCAGCCTCAAAGGTCGCATTGGCAAACAAGCAAAATTTCATAGCTCCTCATAATCCCGCTTCAATGTCTCCCTTGTCGTCGTGTATTCCTCACTACAATCCTTCACCTTCACGAGAAAGAGGTCGTTGGGATCGTCTGAGGATGGATCAACCAAGCACCGCACGAAGACGATTGCCGGATTGCGCAAGTAGCGCTTTGTGCAGGAGTGGTTCTCAGTTGCGACCTGACCGCAGAGGCCGCAGTTGAGTGTGATTGAGACGCCATCAGCTACTGCGAGTTTGTCGGAGAAGGCCATTCACTTCACCTCAAAGTTTGGTTCAGGGGAGAACTCAACTTCCAGTCCGTAGATCTTTGGCCTGCCGGACGTGAGTGGATACATTGGCAGCAAGGGCACGAGTTCATCAACGAGCGCATCCCAGCTACGGGTATCACAGACCAGCCGCTCCGGCTTCTTACCTATTTGCTGCATCACGACTATCTGCTGACGGATGTTATTGAGCAGGAATTCCCCCACTGTCCCTCCTCTCCACCGCCCGTCGATACGAATTGATGAACCGAATCACACTGTCGTCGGATTCCATCTGCGGCATGTTGAGTAGTTGATCCACGATCGCCTGCGCTTTGTCCGCGTTATCAGGGTGGTGCTCGTTGATGTCGGCGACGATCAGTTCGCGGAGTTGGATGCGGGCGGTGCTCATTGAGATTATTTAATGAAGCGCCGAACTACGTAACCTCGATAACGATTAGCGTCGAACCCCGGACACTGGAAAAGCCCCTGCGCGGTGAATACCCATTCTCCTGCATTGGCTGAACGCATAGTCTTCTCGATTTCAACGGTGACAATCGTACTACTATCAGTCGCCGATACAGGGATTTTTAACTGGGCCGTCAGTGCAGTATTCTTAGCTTTCAGATTTTCGATTTCGTTCTCAGCGCTTCCTAACTGGCAACGCAGTGCGGCAACCTGTTTATTCAGGGCCTTGTTGGACCTTTGCGCAATATCGAGAGCGTTCATTGAATCGTTACCGTTTAGAATTTCACTAATCGACAGTCGATTCTCAAAGGCATCAGGTACGCCATCGCCATCGCTATCTGGATAAACATCTAAAGCTAATTCAGCCTTGCTCGTTCGATTCTCGTCATTCTGTCACTCGGCGGCACTACAATTCCTGTTCGTTTAGCTGGGATCGTCACCCTCGCGCGGGATGGTACTACAATATGTCGTTTAGCGCTAGGGGTGTAGGGATAGCGGAGGTCGAAATAGTGGTCAGTAAGTGTGATCGTATCGGTGAGTTGCAACTCGATGCGTAGTTCATTGCCGAGCGAGATCGAGATCGCGTCGGTCAGTAGCAACGAATCACTCGGCGCCTCGTCCAAGTCCGGCCCGCGCAGGTCAATGGCGACACTGTCTGAGATGACGAGCGTGTCGTCGAACTCAATGAACCCAGCGCTGAACTTCGCGAGCGAGTCAGTGAGTGCGAGCGCGTCGCTGAGTTGAAGCTGGCCTGTACCAAACAAGGAAACTGAGTCAGTGAAGATTGGCCCATTATCCGCGATAATCAGGGTTAGACCAGGGGTAAACAGGGCGGAATCAGCTAATAATGCAACATTATCCGCAAGTGAGAGGATGTGGGTGAGAGTGGTGGTGGACGAGTCGGTGAGGGCGATCGAATCAGACGTAGCGAGTTCGTAACCCAATTGCAACTGAACACTATCGGTGAGTGTGAGTGAGTCAGCAAGAGACTGATTATAGCTGAGTGTCGTTGCGATGGAATCCGTCAGCGTAAAACTATCAGCGAGTTGCGTGCGATATGACAGGTTGAGTTGTACGTCATCAGTTAGAGTGAGGTTGTCCGAGAACGCGAGATTGTAACTCACACGCAGGGAGATATTATCGCTGAGCGAGAGCACATCCGCATTCGCAATCTCATAACCCACCTGCAACTGGATTGAATCACCGAAGACGAGAGCGTCAGTCAGTGGGAGCAAGTGGTTCAAAGTGGGAAAGATCGAGTCCGAGAGTGCGAAGAGATCGCTAAAGGAAGTTCGCAAACCTTCGATCAATGCCGAGGAATCGTCGAGATTCGCCACCGTGTCGGCGACGGAGAGCAAGTAGTCGAGTCTGAGTAAAACTTCATCAGTGAGCGGTGTAAGCGCATCTGTCACGCCAACCTCGCGCAACGGCCCCTGTGGCGCACTAGTGAGGATGTCGTCCATGAGGAAACTGGCGTCGTCGGTGAGAGCGAGGCCATAGCCGAGGACGAGGGAATCGATTAACGTGATGGAGTCACTGAAGCTCAGTACTTCGCCAAGCGTGAAAGTGAGTGAATCGCTGAGAGTGTTGAGCGAGTCGGTAAAGGTTAGCCGTTGTTCAAGTCGCTGCGTCTCATTATCGAGAAGATTGTCGATTGAGTCGGCGAATTGCAGCTCATAGGCGAGTCGGAGCGAGACGTTGTCTGCGAGAACTAGCGAATCACTGAAATTGAGGAGTTCGTTAAGTCTGACTGAGATCGAGTCGGTAAAGGTTGCAACGTTATCCGTGAATAGTAGTCCGAAGCCGAGTGCGACCTCGTCAGTAAGGACGAGTAGGTCTGAGAAAGCGCGCAACTGGTCTAGTCGATGTGACTCAGCGTCCGTGAGCAGAAGTGAATCACTCGCGCTCTCTGCATAGCCGAGGGTGATGACAACGCTATCAATAATGATGAGTGAATCGCTGAAGTCGAGTAAGTGATCGAGTTGCGTGGAGATCGAGTCAGTAAGAATCGCAGCAGTATCTGCGAAAATTAACCCAATACCCAACGCAAGTGAGTCAGTGAGTGTGATCGTCTCCGTGAAAGTGAATCGATAACTTAGCTCGTTAGTCTCCGCGTCAGTCAGAACGAGAGTGTCAGTCGCTTGTTCCTCGTAGCCTAGTGTCGTTAACTCACTGTCGGTGAGAGTGAGCGAGTCGGAGAGTGCTGCTAGCTGGCCCAACTGGAGACTGACACTGTCATTAAACGACTGGAGCGAGTCGGAAAATTGGGCGAGATAGCCGAGTTGAACCGCAACGCTATCAGTGAGCGAGACTGAATCAACGCAACTCAATCCATGTCCCAGCGCGCACGAATCATCCAGTGACAGTTGATCGTCTAGCTCCAGCTCCAGCACGCTGCTGATGACATGCAGGTGGAGAGTGAAGGCGTCAGTGAGAGCGAGAGAGTCTGAAGTACGCAACTCTCCGTCACTGTGCAGATTGAGAGTCTCGGTCAGTGCATCCAGCGCCTCTGTTATCAGCAACCCGTAACCAATCGCGAAAGGCGTAGTCGCACCCTCTTGAACTTGAGAGATTGATAAATGCGCAATCGCCGAATCGCCACTGTCGAACGTTCCATTGATGGCGATCCGCAATATCGTCGAGGTAAAGACGTGCTCGACAGTGGTATTGTTCGCAGGCCAATTAGCGGCGGTATGGATCGTCCCCGTGGCGTCGGCGAATTCTCCGGCGTTGGTATCTATCGGGCTAAAGGTAATGAACGGCGTGTTGTTGTCTCGTACTTCAATATAGCTCCGCGCACTGGCGCTGAAGTCACCAATAGCCAGACCGACGCGATACGTACCAGCGGTAGGAAGATCGAGACGGAAGACGTACGTAGCCTCTTCTTCGTTAGTAGCAAGGTGCGCTCCGGCCAGTCTCGGATCAGTGCCAGTGGAGCGATCGACACGGGCTATTCCCGGTATTTGATAACCGAAATTAAAGTCATCCCGGGTAACAGGATAGGTATTCGATAGTACGTAGGTCTGATCTGCGCCATCGGTGACGAAGGTAGAAGTGGAGCGAAAGTTGAATCCGTGCGTTAGCTCGGGAATCGAGTCCGATAGAGTGATTAAGTCTGAAAAAGCAAGCTGGATAGTAACGAGGCGAGATTCATCGTCCGTGAGCGGTTCGAGTGAATCGGTGAGGGCGAGAGTTATGCCAAGTTGGATAGTTGCGGCATCAGCCGTGTTGAATGAGTTGTCTGCGAGCGCCAGTCGTTGCGAGAGGAGGAGTTGATGCGAGTCGGCCCAGTTAGCAGCTTCCGTATCAGCGAGCGCAAGTAAGTAGCCAAGTAGTTGTGCATTCGCATCTGAGAGTGCAGCGAGAGTATCGGCGAGAGTTGTTTGAGTGCCGAGGAGACGCGCTTCTCCGTCAGTGAGGGTTACTGTGTCAGTCGCAGCGACACTGTAGCCGAGGACGATTTGAGCAGTGTCAGTGAGAGCGTTGAGCGTGTCCGCGTGGAGATTGCCATAACCCAGCCCACGCGCATCAGCGAGATTATTGACATCGTCCGAAGCTGACTGCGTGAGCGGCACGGTAATGTCGATCTCCATCGCGTGCGCGCAGAACTGGGTGGATGACGCTGCCCCAAAAGTGATCGTCGTACCAGTGAAGCCTGACGCACGTGAGGCGGATTCAAGGGCAACTGTGTCATTAATCTGGCTCGTGTCGAGAATTTCAGTCCAGTTAGTCGGGGGAGTTGTCGTCGTGTCGGCTGAGCCTTGCGCGACGAGTGTGCCGTTGTTGGTGAGCGCGGCTTGATTCAGGGTTGGAGCCGCAGTCCCAGCCGCTTGGTTGTTCTGCGATCCTTTGCTACGGACTGCGTTTGCTCCGGTGCGTGTGACTCCCGTGCAGGGAACGACGTGGATCGTGCCGGAGGTGTTGCTGCCAGTTGCAACTGTGATCGTCGTCGCAGTCGTATTCACCATCAAGGCCGTGCGAATGAACACGCTGAGTCGATAGTTCACTGTGGAGATAGCAAAGTTGAGCGTGTCGATGAGGTCGTAGGTGCCGGAATTGTCGTCTGAGCAAGTGGGAGTGTCGTTCGTGTTCGCGGCGACGCAACAGTAGACGACGACGAGATCTCCCACTGCCGGAGTGAAAGTCGCAGTGCGATTCCCCGTGCCGGAGGACGAGCCACCAGATGCTACCCCAGCCGTGCGTACCGCGAAGGCCATGAGTGGGAATGTAGCATGGAATTAGCGATGAAGTTGAGGTATAATGCGCGGCATCTTCCAATCCCTATGGAACCAACTAGGGCCAGCTTGCTTTTCCGACAGGTTTACAGGCTGGCTTTGGTTGTGTTTGCGACCTTAGCTTCCCGACGCAGGTCCGCAGCCAGTCCTCCAAGCGTGGCGGCAATCATAAACTTGCCCCATAACCACCAGTCAACGTGCGTGCCGCCGAGGTTACACCAATAGCCGAAGAGGATGCCGCTGAGAAGGGCAATAATGCGACTGGCCCAGATCATTGTCATTAACCCTTCGAGTGCCCAATATGCCACGAACCACAGAAGTCGCACTGATAGGCGTCATAACTATCTCCGGTCTTTGCGTGCATTGCCTCCGCTGCTGTTTCCGCCGTCTCGCGATGGCCGTACTTTACCTTTGGGCAATTGAAGACAAATTCCACGCTGCGAGCGTTGGCGATCATAGATTCAATCTCGGCGCGTTGTTCGTCCGTCATCTCAGCAAGTGCGCGCTCCCAGAGTTCGTACTGTGCTATGGTTCTCATCTCCGCTCCGATTCCAACTGGCCCACACGACGCTGGAGGTCGCGGATTTGATCAGTGGAGCCCTTACTCACCCATACAATCATAATAACCAGTGCAAGCACGGAAAAAATTAGCAGGCATCCTACTTGCTGCGTCGTCAGTTCTTCGCCTCGCTCACTCATTGCTCGGGCTCCTTGATCGCCTCGGAGGTAGTTTCCGGCGGGCTCGTTCAGCCGACTCGCAAATTGCATTACCAGTAGCAGCAATTAAATCCAATGACCCGCTATTACGCGCCCTGACAAGCATCTTTACCCCTTCCTGAAAAGGAACCCAATGACCCCAGTAGCCGGGTTCGGCGTCTGCTGTCATCGTCACGATCTCTTCGAGCATTTTGGACGCCTTGATGTAGCGCGTAAACCGTTCGCGATCGTATTCATCGCTCACTTCTGCTCCTTCCCCGCACCGTTCGCAACTCCATATTCAGCTATTATGTCAACAATTAAGTCACGACAACTCTCGGCAAGACTTTTGTTCTTTGTTTCCAGCGCAATCTCCGTCAGGGCATGGACCGCCATTGTCGCATTCTCGCGATCTGCATGAACCTCCACCTCGGCAAAGAAAGGCGGCATCTTATAAACACCGCCCTCGCACTTCTCATCAATACCGGGTATTTTCTTTAAGTCGTCAAATGAAATCTCTCCGCCCATCACTTCCCCTCCTTCTTCCGCGTTTCACTCACTGGTCCATTCTTCTTGTTACTCGGCGTATCTCTCAGTGGAGAGAGACCCCAACATGCCCCGCACTGACGCGGCTGCTCAACGCGCGGAATGAACTTGTGCCCGCAGTGACGACAGGTGGCGTAGACGAGTTTGACCATAGGTTACGAATCCAAGTGATCACCTAAGTGCTTACTGACAACATCTGCCAAGTAGAGATCGTCGTCCCAGTCGTTATCGCCGTGCTCCTCACATAGACCACGCAGGACAGCAATCGTATCGACCCGCTCTTTAATTAACTCCTCACGGCTATACTCATCGCTGTCGAGATGTCGTAGTGCCGTACCTAACATCTCGCGATAGATCGACTTCTGGCCCAGTGCGTAGGCAGCCTCTTCTCGTTCATCCATGTTGCGGCTCCGGTAAATTATGAGCCGCGCGATATTCACGCCTTGCTCGCTGACGGGCCATGTCACGACGAGTACGGCGAGAAATCCGACGACAGTTGCCGCGCTCGATCGTTTCGCCGTTACGTTTGACTTGCTCGGTCCACGTCTCCCAGTAGGGCATGGTCACGACAAATGTCTGAAAGCGTGTGTGACGCTCGGCTTGACGTTGCATTGTCTATCTCCTTAGTAACCGCTATTCCACTGCACAGCCTTTTCAAATGAACAATGCCTAACCACGTAGCCGCCCGAGTTAGATTCACTCAATACCGGAGCGCAAGGGCAGTCCGTTCCAGTATAATGATAGTAATTCACCTGTTCGCCTTCATCTTCAAAGACGTGCAATATCTCGGGTTTGCCGTCATGGGCTAGTACAAGAATTTTCACCACGACTACTTTCTCCCCGACTTTGCGCTACTGGCTCGCTCGCCGTAATAACGATCGTATAGCTCGCGTTGCAATGCTGGCATCTTCAGGCCAACTCCTTCAAGAAGATGATGCAGTGCAATCATAATCAACTGCTCATCGGTCTTCGGAGCGTAGAGCAGATTACGTTGCCGCTCGATTGCTTCGTCCATGTTCGCGCTCATCGTCGTCGCTCCATTTTAATCGTTGTTAGGTGTCCCGCCGACGCGGACTCGAACCGCGATCCCTTAGTTCCGTTTTACGGAGCACCTGACTGGCAGGCGGCGTCTTCCTCTTTGCACACAGCAGCGAGACGGGGATTAGAATAGCCCGTTCCACAAGATATTGTCAACCCGAGAAGATTACAGGGCGAGCAGCTTACCCTAGCCACCCGCCCCATTGAGTTTGCGATAGCAGGAGTCGAACCTGCGACCTCAAGATTATAAGTCTTGCGCTCTGCCAGTTGAGCTATGTCGCGGTTTTGATCATCTATATCCGTGTCCGGCTTGCCATTGCGCTAAGTTTCAATGTCCCATGTTCTACCGCTGAACTACGGACGCATAAGTAATATTTGGAGCGTCCGGTGGGAATCGAACCCACGCATAGGACTGTTAGTTTTGCTTTAGCTTACCTTCATTCAGATAGTGATCGGTTTAAGATTCTGTGGAATAGGTTGATTCTCATGTTCAGCCTAAGCCTCAGATTAAAACTTCCACACTCGCTAGCCTAACACGTATTCAAATAACGTGTCAGCGATCTTTTGCCTCGGAGCTTCGACCTCGTTGGCCTTGCCGCGTGCTAACTTGACCGCGCTAAGCAGTTCCTCAATCTTCGTAATCAGTTCCTCTTTCTGCGGCACGGGAAGCGCCGCCGACAGCTTAGTCTGGTCCCAGTAGCCGACTGTTACGTCTTTAGTTAGTTGGGCCACCTGAGCCGGGTGTTCCTTCGTCGCTTCTGAGACAGTCTTAAAGTCAACTATCTTCTCGGTACGGTGGCGAGTTGTAATATCCGTACGCCACTGTCCGGTTGATGGGTCTACTTTCCACTCCTCGGATTCGTCCAACGTAGGCAGTTTCTCGACGTAGTTACGAAAGTGGTCCAACTGCTTGCTTAGGAATAGCAAATGAGTAACAGGTACCGCTATAAGAATCACCTGACCGTTAACTTCCACATCGGCCCGCGCTTCCATGTTGGCCCAGTCCTTCGTCGCAGTCAGGTCGATCAATTCAGTCTTGGCTTTGATGAACTTGTCAATTTCTTTACGCGCGTCTAACTGTACTCGCTTATGTTCAGGAGGTAGCGGTTCACCGCCTTCGTCCTTTGGTCGATACGTGCGAGCTAGTCCGTTAAACGAATCGGGCTTTAACGCTTCCCGTTCCAGCATTGCGGTGACAGATCCTATCTTGTTCTTCGCGTCTTCTTCGATAGCGATGATTTGATGTAGTTTTGGCATTTCCTTCTCCAACGATTAAGATTTAGAAAAGGAACAATACACTGTGCACAACATCTTGTCAACTCGAATTGCTTATGCTACACTCCCCCTCGATCACTCCTCCGTGGAGTGGTTTCCTGTATGGTGAGGACTGGCCCGTTGTGCGAGGGGCATGGCGGGCTGGTTCTGATTGGGAGAGCGAGTCGCGTATGTCTAGCCTATCAACCGGAAGCGACGAATTTGAATACGCCACGCGCGACGACGTGAACATTGCAATTCTGCGAGAAATTGCAAAGATTCGTTTTCGTGAACGATTCCGCCGAACAGGGCCACTGATCGCGCGGGGTATTGTTAAAAACCTTATCGCTGCCGGAGTTGATTTCAGTAAGGTAGACTTCTCGAAAGTCACGGAGCCGACAGACGAAGAGTTAGACGCGATTTACGAGGACTTCAAATGAGCATTGCAAGTTCACTGAGACGGCGAGCACGTAAGTCGTCGTCGTTCATACTGAGATCAGGCCCACGACCAGAGAAGACGTACTGGAATGGCGAGCCAGCAAACTGTCGCCGAGTGATTGTCCGCGTCGGTACAGTTGAAAAACCTACGTGGTGGTGCGCTGATATGGAAGGTACTGAGCGCGTGGCGGTTGAAGTCAACTACGGCAAGCAGACATTCTATCTTGACGATGAAAACGGATCGGCGTGGGGTAAGGTTACAGGCGGCATGGGCGGGCCGGAGTGGGGTCACAAGAGTTTGCCTGATGACTCGGAGGTTATCCGTGAACGCTGAGATCGGAGAGCAGTATTTTGTCACCTAGCTTAACCCTCTTAATTTCAACTGTCTCAGGTTTCGTACTGAGTCTCTCAATCTGCTTACTTCTATCTGGTTGCAATCCTTTGAACCGGATTGGCTATGCGGTGTTTGTAAGTTTAACCCCAGCGATCGTCCCACTCATTGCAATGAAGATCTGGAAGTTATCGTCAAGATGGATAGCGATCCTCTACGCGGGTTTATTCTGGGTGATCGTAATTCTTCAGGGAGTGTTGAGAGATGTCTGAAGAACTAAGTGGAAGAGAGCTTGAGCTTGAAGTAGCAAAGCGCGTCTTTAACTTTCGTTGGTTTCATTGCGAGGCAAATGAAGTCGAGCGTAACCAGTTTCTCTCACCGGGGACTGCGGAAGTATGGCGCGAACTGGGATGGGTCTTGACTGAAATCGATGGAATGCAGGACGATCAGTTCAACGATGACATTCCGAAGTTTGCCAGATCCATTGAAGCTGCAATGCGGGTAGTTGAGAAGATGCGGGAACAGGGCTGGTCATTCGCCTGTACGTTGTACGAAGGAAAGTTGCCTTACGCATCATTCTGCAAGGGCACAGTGAAGTCGAGCAGGAATGCCGAGGCCGAGTCACTCGCGGAAGCAATCTGTCTCGCCGCTCTAGCCGCTATCGAATCTACGCATACAGCACCCGTCTCGGCCTGATGCTGGCTCCGTGCCATGCGAGGGCGAGGCTGATGACGCAATTATGGACCACGATGCCATTCGCTATAAATGATCTATCTTCGGCAACTTGAAGATTATAGACCGTGCCTTCAAATTGCCGTTCGGCAATAGTCTCCACGGGAGAGCCGTAACTAACCGGAGAGAGCTTTCGGGAATGATTATTCTCGGAACCGTCTTCTTTTATCGTAACCCAATATTGAGGCTTAGTAGACTTTTCGTAACGCCGCCGCTCATATTTTCTTACCGTTGCGTATAGCCCATTTGCGAGAGCTAGATCTCGCATTCCTAAAGCCAGTCGCGCACTTGTGGTCGCACCTATCGTGTAGCCGGGAGACTGAACCGTAACGCCGTTCGGTTGCGTTACGTGTGGAGGACGGTGCCAACCATCGCCAGCCAACCATTCATCTACCACTGTTTTACCGTGAACTTGTAAACGGTGAAAGTAAGGCGGGAGCTGTTTCTCGCCGGAGGATGAATAACAGGTCTTCAGGGCATGCCATAATAGCTTACTGGAAAACGTTAAGGCCACGCAGTTACTTCGCGCCTTCTCCGCTCTATTAGAAATTCTCAGCAAGTTGAGATAGTAGCGAAAGTACTCAATCGAATGCACATCTTTAACGTTAAATGCGAGGCTCATGGTCCAGCCCGAAGAATTGGAACAGTGACCATCGGCAAGAAAGCGCCCGAGCAAGCTTGCAAATCCTTCATCAAGTTGCAGTTCTCGCAACTTGATATTCACCGCGCATTTCCCATTGGTGTAAAACTCACGTTCTGTCAGTACATCGCCAACACGCAGTACTGGAGATTCAACTACCGTTACCGCACGGTAAGATTTACGCCAGTCGCCCGGTAATACCCACTGCTCGCGTGTAAATGGACCAGAGACATCGCCGGTGTAGTCGCGGCAGACAGCCAATATTGGGTGATTGTGGCTCAGCGACAGTTCTAGCTGATTTCTAAATTTACAATCATAAAACAGGCCCGAGAAGGGCTTGGTAATCGCCCTCTCTACGGGCATATAGCGACCGCGATGAGTAAGCACCTGATCACCGGGTTGGACTTCTTCAATTGGACGATAGCCAGTCAATGTTTTAATCAGCGTTCCCTGCGGCAAACAGTCATCGTGATAACCTTCCGGGCTCGAATATCTCAGCATCCCACTCGGCAATCTCTCAGCTTCATAGGCTTGCAATTCAGCAATCAGTACTGGGTTATCAATTATGCGCAAATCGCCTTTCTCCAACGCAAGCGCGAGCGAGTCTATCGCTTCAGCTTTAGACGCATTCGTGGTCGTAAATGGGTGGACGTTGTAGCCTTCACGCTGGAGTTGCTCAATCAGCGGAATGCCGATGGAGTTGTGCTCAGGGATGAGAGTCTTCGTCTTAAACTTCGTGGCGAGCGTGCGCAACCTCTCAATCTGCACGGTGTAGTCGATCTGATTGAAGCGATCCACGTAGACCAACTCCTTCGTCGTCACGTCAATTACACTCAGCACCGTGAAATCGTTATACTTGCCCCAGTCGATTCCGATCAGGTAGTTATGTCCATCGAGGGCTGAGTCTTGAGCAGTGGCACAAGCTGATTCGAGCACTCGTCTAAACACTCCACCCGCGTCGTCGATGAACTCAGCCAGATACTCTTGTCGAAAGATGCGCTCCGGCAGTTCCAATCGCGCCGCTTCGATCTCTTTGTCGAGATCGGTGAGGGTAGTATTGACCGACGACGGCATCTGCCACGAGCGCCATTCGTCTTTGAGTGGATCTTGTCCCCAGTTGTAGATCGTGCGGAAAAAGTTCGAGCCACGTGGAGTGGAGAGGAACCACGCATCACCTTGATAGTCAGTGAGAGTGGGTCGAATTGACGCTTGCCATGCATCTCCCAGATAACGCACGAGGGCTGCTTCGTCAACGATCACCAGCTTGTACTTGCGACTTCTACCTGCGTCGGGATTGTCCAGCGACCAGCACTCCAGCACCCCTTTCGTCGAGAGTTCCAGTCGATGCTCCTGCGTGGATTTGTCCACTGTCACTGGAGCGAACACTCGTTGTAAGTCGCGCCAGCTATCTGCGAGAATCTTGTATGAGGGTGCGAACCACCCGACAGGCCAACCCGCCATGAGATAGTCGCCACTGACATCCTGACCGAATACTGACTTACCCGCGCGTCGGCCTAACGCAGCAACATTGAACCTGCGCGCTTCAGCTTTCATCTTCTTCTGCGCTTCGTGAAGAGCGGGACGAATCAACCCGCCGCCCTTGAGTCGCTGTCGCCGCGCATCCTCCAGCTTGTCCTCGATGGGCCAGAGGTGCTTGAGACGGAGGGATGGTGGGAGATTGAGATCGTCGCTCATTCGATAATGTCCGACCAGTCCATCGCGTCTACTTCTGCACGTACGCGCTCACGCGCAAACTGTTGAAGCTCAAGCGCCTCAGTTTTCCCGACGATGGCTATCAACGGCGCTAAGCTATCCGGCGTAACGCGCATGATTACAATTCGACGATCGGGTTGAGCGATGATTACCAAACCGTGCTCAATGGCCCATTCATCAATCTGCTCGTGGCTCCATCCGGCAAACGCGGTTGAAAGTTCAGACGAGCAGCGATAAGTTCTACCATTCGCGTCAACGTCTTTAACGATTCGCTCACGGATTCTCGACAAAAGGTCGAAGGGATATTCAGGAACGGTGTCCATCGTCGCGCAGTATACAATAGAACTTGACGGGTATGTGCGCTGCTATTCGTTCAACGCAGATCGCAGCCAGTCACTGAGAGTCTTAATGTATTGCTGCTTCATCTCAATCGACTCGCGTAGTAAGCAAATCGCCGAGGCGTTTGAAATGGCGCAAGAGTAAGGTTCCTGTCGAACGAAAGTAGAAACCGTTATAGTTGCCTCGCCTAGCGGTAGTGAATCCAACACCCTGATCAGATCAGCAGCATTGGCAATCTCACCTTGCAGTTTAACGATAGCACTTGCGTTGTGAGCAATACTACCAGCAGTGTCGCGGTCTAGTGCGTTGTCCATAATTCCTCCTTGACATCCATCATCGCACAAGATATTGTTAGGAGTCAATAGTAGGGCGAGAATGAGAAGAGCTAACCTAAAAAACATCAAAGAAGGCGACCGTGTTTGGGTTGATTACGACCGAAAACAAATCATTTGCACGGTAGTCAGGTTAACGCCTAAGCAGGTCGTAACAGACTGGCCGTGGGGGAAGGACGGCGCGCGATTCTATCGCGGCAAGCTATCTCGATACGATAAGCAGCCGCATTATCGCAAGATTGGTTACAGCGGGTGGTACGGCTCAGAGATCCAAGCCATTGCAACCAAATCTCAATGCGCCGAGTACGATGCGGCACAAGAGCAGCGGAAGCAAGAGGCCGAACGGGAAACACTGGCCCGCCAAGAAAAAGAGGCACATCGCGGTAAACTAAACGCGCTATTCGGTAAACGTATGGTATGTGTTTACGAGAGCCATCATAATAAAAGCGCCGAGTGGCTGGTGCACGTAAGCCTAACAACGCAGGGGGTCATCAAGCTAGCCGCGCTACTGGAAGCACTGACCATGCAGGAATTACCATCATGGGAAACGGATTGATCGAGACGAAAAACGATCCCAAAACTAGAACCATCCACGTCCGCTGCACCTTCATCATCCCAGTCGAAGTGCCGGACGATCCGAGCTATGACGCCGTGTTCGACATCGAGGAGAACCATTGTCCGGGGACGGGGCGAGTGGGAGCGGGAGCGGCGATCGAGCGGTACATAGACGAATGTGGTGAACAGGGGATTTGCTGGGCTTGTGCGTTGGGTGAGGAGAATAAGATCGTGGAGGTGAAATCGTCACGGTGAGCACGCGACTGCAAAACGAACTTCGTCTCCTCTACGCAGTGGAAGCCGCGTACAAACTCCCCGCTGCGCCGATCATTCGTCAACTCATTGCGTGGGAGGATGCGGGATTGCCGGATGTACTCCCACCCATGCCCGAGTGGCGAGAGTTCGCATGGCCTGCGAGTGGCGGGGTGAATTTGGAGGACTACTGGCGCACGGTGGATAAGGGCAAGTTGCAGAAGTGGAGTGGGCCGTACTTATGAGTAGGCCGAGAGCCGGACATGCGTGGACAGCGTTCAAGGATTCGTCGGGACGGTTTATTCACCTGATTGCCAAATCTGACGGACGCTGGATTACCACCGGAGAAGCGCAGGGCTGGCATCGCTGTCCGAGGTGTCGGAAGCCATTCGATGTAGATCCGTTCGATTCCGGCTTGTGTGTCCATTGTTACTTTTACGGGAACGACTTACCCTCGGACGAGTTCTGGCGCATTCACAAAAGCGGCTACCCATTCGCGCCCTACAATATCGGCCAGCGCGTAACGAAGAATCGCCTAGACCTGAGCGGGCTCAGCAGAGGCGACTGGCGCAAGGCGCTGCGAGAACAACAGGCTATGGAGTCAGCCAAATGATCACTCCAGACGACGCTCTCAATCTCCTGCTCGACTACCCGACAATCATCCATCTCGTGCTGGATGGGTACGAGCCGAGGTTGGCGAGCGTGCTCATTGAGATGTTTCGTGAGTTGGATGATGAGACGGCGAGGATGAGTGTGAAGTTGTGGGCACAGGCGGCGGAGAAAGAATGCAACAACAACTAACAACTGACACACCAACTGAAACAGGCTGGTATCCTACTTATTCTACATGGGACGAGAACGAAGGCATGTTTCCCGGCGCGCATTACTGGAACGGATCAGAATGGGAACCCATAACGACAGCATCGATCACACGCTGGTCCGTAAAATTCGATACGGAACACGAGGCGCGAATACATGCGGATCAATACGATCCCGAGCGATAGCAGTGAGGAGCACGCAATTGAACGAAACAGCACACGGCAAGTTGGATAAGGTCAACACTCGGTTATGTCGAGAGCGGTTATCCGTGTCCTCGTATCTGCAAGCTCTTTATCCTAACTTCAGCTTCTGTGGTCGCTGCGAGTTTCCGTGGCCCGTGGTTCGGTCGCATGACACGTCATACAGATCGGGTAGTTCATGCTTCCCGCTTTGCGAAGACTGCTGGCAGGAGTTAGGGACGCCCGCAAATCGACTCCCTTACTACATGGCACTGATGGACCTATGGGAGAGCGAAGCGCACAGGCTGGATCTTGAGTCCGAACTGGCCGAGTTGCCGCAACGTCGTGAACTGGTTCGGCGAGCGGTGCTGGAAGAGGGACGGGAACCGGGAGAGGCGAGGAATTGAGATGATCGATCACGACGACAACTGCGGCGGCTGTCGCGTCAACCAACGAATGCATAAGCATGGCGGTTGCTTCGTCACGAGCGATCTAGCTTACTGTAGGCGTTGTGGTCCAACACGTAACTCAAGCTCATACCTGCATCAAGTTCAAGGGAAGTCCTACTGCGCCTCCTGTGCTGACATCATGGCGCAAGCTCACGCCGAGAGCTTCTACGTGGCGGGGATGTATGGCGTGATGCCGAGTTTGTAGCTTAGGTAAATTCAACGCCCGAAAGGTAACTCACATGTTCAATGAATGGATTCCGTTACGCGGTAGCAACCCGCCCAAGGATACGCCGCTACTGACCGCGGATCGCTACGGGAATATCTGTAGCGCCAGAATGTTGGGTAATGTCTGGATTGGCACAAAACTGGGACGAGAACCTACGCATTGGGCGCTCTTACCCCCGCCGCCAGAGCAGCCCTCCGGCGAGTCCCTGTTCGAGCCCGGTCACTGCAATATGTGCGGTGCTACTGAATCTTTATCGATAATTCAGGTCGTTTCTACCGGAGTTATCCGCACGGTATGTGAGTACTGCCGGGGACCGCGGAATAACAATAACTACCGCGAATGGCTGGGCGACCAGAAAGACTGATATGAAGCTACATGAAATCGACTCTACTAAACGCTACGTGCTGGCGATCGAGTGCGCTGACATCGCCACAGAAGATCTCAGTCGAATGCAGGAGCGACTCCAGGAGCGTGGACTGTACAATATCACTATCGTCGCAGGGCCAGTCTCCATGTCGGAACCATTGCGCTACTGGGGCATCTGGGTAAGTCCGCCGAATCAGCAGCCGGGCTGGGCACGTAACGGCAGTGGCGACTTTCTCTACTACCCAAGTCCAGTGCTGGCTGAAGCGCGTCGAACAGATCTAGGCTGGGAGCACTGCGAGGTGAAGGAGTTCACGCTCGGTGATACACTGCGGGATGTGGAGGATTGCCTTCGGAAAGGCTAAATCGCGATGACATGGCTCGACAACGAGGGACAGGTCAGACCGCAATCATGGGAGGAGTATTGCGAGATCGAAGCAGGTAAGCGCCGCCTGCCGGAATGGATGATTCCGAGTCGTAACTATCTGCCGCAACCATTACACCCGCCTCCACGTCGCATCGCAAAAGAAGAATCGCGCGAGAAGATCTTAAAGATGCGACTGCGGCTATTTCACGCTGATCCGCATTGCTTCTGGTGCGGACAAAAAACTCTCTACGGCGCAGTGGGAAATCCCTTACAAACTACCGTAGACCATCTTTATTCACGTCTCCACCCTGAAAGAGCGAATCGCTATCGGGAACAGAAAGGCGTGCTGCACGTATTAGCTTGTTCAGTTTGTAACAATGAGCGCGGAGTCTGCGAACAGCAACAGCGACCCTTTATTCCAAAACTGGCAGAGCGGCTGTCTTTCGCTCGGCAGGCAGATGCAACGCTGGCAGGTGGAGGTGGTACTAGTCCATCGCAGACTAACTCCCTGCAAGGGATTGCGTCGGAGGAGCCATCCCGATTGCCGCCGATGCGAGTAATCCAAACACTGGAAGAAGCTATCGAGTACGCACGGAATAATCCGTCGAGATGAGCAGGTAACAAGATGTTGTATAAGTCGAGAAGGGGAAAATTTACACGAGGGTGTGACCCCACCCCTCCAGCTCCCCCAACACTTTTAGATTTGAGGTGTGAGAGTGATGATGATGATGATCGATTCAGACGATGATAACGACGACGACAATCGACTACGCCACGTGAGCAGGTACGGGCGCAGTCAGAGACATGATCGCGGGACGGTGAAAGGTGATAATGATCGTAAAACTACCGCAGTCTTCGCCGGGGGATTTGCTTTTATGATGCTTCTACTGGCGTTGTCAGTTGCGGCGCGTAGTGGTTGGCCCAGTGTTGCGATACTACCTACAATACTAATACCCCCTATCTCGTTTGGGTTAATGTATTTCTTTTTGCGATGGCTGGATCTATGACAGCCTAGAACCACGTGGCCCAACGATGACAGTGACGACTATACGCAGTTGTGAGTAGTGGTCTAAGTGGGTTGTTGAGGGATTACGCTGGCGTAGCACAATGGCAGTGCGGCGGACTTATAATCCGTAAGCCCCGGATTAGGGCGTGATGAAGGTTCGAGTCCTTCCGCCAGCATTAGTTGTGGTCTATGTCTGCTACTGAGAGTAGGGCGGTTAATAACGAGGGCGCGAGTTCTGGTACACACGGTAAGCCAACCATGCTACGCCACCTACTCCTCCAGCGTATATAGCACACAGGAAAATCAGCGCAAATAAGCTCGAATTCATATTGCTTCTGCTCCGTTACGAAGGATTGAGCGCGTCTTCATCGACTACTTCCCCTTGTGCCGACAACTCCTCGCTACTACCACTGGTTGCGCTAACATCAATCGCCGGACTCAACTGCCGCTGCTCACTCTCTCCCACTTGCACACTATGCTCTCCTGTGAGTAGTTCAGCTAACTTACTCAGATCAATCTTCGCTCCGTCTGTTTCACTTTGCGCATACTTCAACCAGTCTAGTGGATCTTTCTCAGTACAAAGGACGCCGTTCTCATCCATCAGCGAACGAATGACCCGCATTACATGACGCATGCGTTCGGCACGTGAGGAAACGTCCAGCATTACAGATAACCGATCTACTTCCAGGCAAAATTCAGGATCGTCTAACCAGTTGTAAATAGTTGCCCGGCAAACCCCTACGTCATCCGCGACATACTGCTTATTATAGCCTAAAGCCAGTAAAGACGCGGCTCTGGAGCGAGTCTTATCCCAGACGATTTTCTGTTGCTGATGACGCGTGTAATCGGAAACGTAAGAAGTACTCATCGCAACAAGAGTTTACACAACTTTGTTTCATTAGACTAGAGGTAGCGTTAATCGCGGGTTAAACAGGTGGATTCCCGCTAGTGTTGTTATTGTTTGGTAGGGTTTAACAATCCGACAGGCTGGCATTGGAACGGTGTACCCTTTACGTGAAGTCGAGCACTCCGTACACAAGGGACAATGACGTTGATCGCAACGTGGATTGCGACACTTCAGGCAGCCGTGACGGCGTACCTGTTTGAGTTTCGGATGATGACGATCTGTGATCACTAGTAGTCCTCAGTAGTCAACCCCCATCCGCGCAGTTGTCTCAGTCGTCTCAGGTCGTTCTTCCGTAGTCGCATCAGTCGCAATTATCACGGTAACGACTGTCAGCAGCACCGCCCAGAACGAGAATATCACCTGCGGCATAATAGACTGGGAGCGGATTACGCCAACGAGAGCTGTAACCGCCAAAAGAAAGGTAACGAAAGAGATCACTGATAGATCCTCCCTGCTCGCTCAATCCGCCCACTCGTCTCCTCACTTACCCTCGTCAACCACGATTGCAACCCGTAGTAGACACCGAAAGAGAGCGCGAGGATGAGGAGAATGGTTAGGGTGTAGTCGGATAAGGTTAGACGTTGCATGGGGTTAGATCCTTTGTTGTCGTGATTTCGGATTCCATTTGCATCGCTAAGGCTGACCGCGACTCAACCAATGTGAACTCATTGCCACATACGCCGCAGTATCGTACACCGCGCCTCTCCGTCCTCGACTGCGATGAATGAATCCGGCAAGTAGGGCAATAGGCCGACTCTCTTGCTGGTAGCTTGTTACCTTGTTTCGTACTCATGTTCTCTCACTCGCATCAACTCAACTCCGCGTTGGTGGTGGTTGCACGCACCTGTAACCGATCACCGTCAATGCGTGTAGTCACTAATCCCTTACATTGCAAGGCTAGTACCTCGCCGAGATAATGACGATGATGATCCAGCCACTGATCAGGTCTTGAGCGCGCGGTCCTGAGAATCATTGTTTCAATCGCTGTCATCTTCGTCTCACTCATACTCCCTCCCGTGGGTTGGTTGGTTAGTCGCAGGATTGCAGTCTATTGCTTCCCTGCGCCTTTATAAAAGCCGTCACTTTTGACTTGTGCCAAGTCTCGCCGCCGTCAAAGGAATAATACTTCACGTTCCAACTAAACTTGACTTCGAGCCAGTACCAAATTCCGGTTGGCCTGTGAATCACTCGCTTCATAATCGCCGTTGCGCCCATTCCCTCACCCCTTTCGCTTCGGTCTGCGCGCGAGTCGTGCTAATCCATTCCAGTAACAAAACCAGCACAATCCCTGCGCGTAATTCAGTGCTCGTTCAAGTTTACAGTGTTTGCACATTACTTAACCTTCCCTTCAATCCTATCCAACTCAGCCTTGACCGCTTCCCGCACCACCCATGAAGGCGGGCGGTCGATCTGTTTCGCTACCCGCTTAAGTCGTCGGATTAAAGCCTCTTCCACGCGGGCGAATAACATTTTGTCTTTAGTGGTTGTCGCCATGTCGAAGGACAGACTACACTAGCCGTCAATCTATGTCAAGCATTTATTCGCGGTCAATTTGAACAATGAAATAATTGAGATTGTGCTTGACAACGCTAGACAATGATAGTAGAGTGCTTCTTACGGAGACAAACTAAAATGATTACCTATCACTACAACGGCAAGCGAGTTGATCTGAAACTTAACGGCGAAGATAACCCGTCATGCCCGAACTGCAATCGATACAACGCCATGCTGTTTGAGCGTATGTGTAACGGGCCATCCGATGATTACGTTCTTAAGTGCCGCGATTGTGGTGCTGAGGTAATTGTAATAACAAGAGAGGTTGAAATCGAAGTCGAGCCAGACTTAGAACAGTTACGACAGGAATGAAGACGGTCCCAAGGACGGCTACAGTGTCAGATACGTGCGAGCGGACAATTACGCACAGCTCGTCGCGGCACTGCGAGACGAACTTGAGGCAATCCGCCTCTGGCAATCAGCGCGGAATGTTCCGGCTGACGTTCGTGACGGATTGCAAATCAGCACGGAGAAGATTCGCCAAGTACTCAGCCGCGTGCGGGGGTAGGGAATGATGACGTTGAAATATTCGTTGACAACGGAAGTGACGCCTGATACTCTGTCGCACGGCAGAAAACCGTAGCAACGGAAAGTTGAGCGAGTATGAGCCGTTACAAAAGGAAACCGGAACGTAAGACTAGATGCGAAAGTTGTAAGACGCCGCTGACCACTACCCGCAAACTGCAACGGTTCTGTTCGGACATTTGCAGGTGGCGAGCATGGGATCGCGAACATCCGAGACAAAACATTCAACGAAAGGCAGAATCAAATGCATAACCGTAAGAACTTCGCAATCGGCTCATTGGTAGCCAAATCAGAAGATACCCGTTTCAGTCTGGCAACTGTTCAGATCCATCGGGATAAAACCGTGGCCTGTGACGGGCACGTGCTCGCGCTCGTGTCGAACACTGAAACCGAGAACGAGAATTTTCCACTCATTGACAACGTTACGCCACTTGCTGAGTTTGAACCATTTCTGATTCCTGCCGCACAAGCCGCTGCCATCGTTAAGGCGATTCCGAATGAACGCCAACTGCCAGCATTGAACCATGCACTTATCGGCGTCAACGGTGACGGGCAGTCGAAAGTTATCGCTACTACCGACCTTGAGACTAAGACGGTATTCAAGGTTGACGAGTCGCCACAGCCACCCTCGAAACAGTTTCCAAAGTGGGAGAAAGCTATCCCTGACGGCGAGCCCGTGGCAGTAGCAACACTCGATTTGAATCTATTACTGCCAGCATTGAAAGCAATGGCTGCGTTCGGGCCGGATAGAACCAAATCCGTCACGATGCGCGTGTATAAGTCTGAACACGACAAGCCAGATCGTTCTTTCACTCCTGTACGGTTTGACGCGCGGAACTGGGATACAGGGCAGCACATGACCGTTGTGGCAATGCCGATGAATGACGTAATCGAGGCGAAGGACTGGACGACCGCATCGGAAAAGGAGTCGCATGACTGAGCATCGGACTACGCCCACTCAACCCCGCGCCCAACGCTTCTACTGCCCCGGTTGCTGCGAGTGGCATGAGACGTCGAGGCTGCTGGAAGCAGTGCGGGAGGAGGCGGAGCGAATCAGAGTGGAGAAAAACGATGCCGACAACAGCAAAGAGCTTTAACGGCCGCGAAGCTGAAATCGATGAACTGTATAGCAAAGGGCCAGTAAGGCGCGGGCCGTTCTACTGCTCGCCGTGGTGCGGCGCGAATTGCACTATCGCGGCCTATGATGCCGCGTGTTTCAAAGGCAAGGCACTGGCTGAGCAGCTTGGCCCGAACTGGAAGCCGCGCATCTGGGAGAACATGGGCTGGTATTACTGCGCCATCGACGCGAGCGGTTACTGGAAGGTCCATGCGCATGAATACGCAGACGGAGACGTTCACTACACTGCGTTCCTCGGCGAGCCGGGTAGTGCTGGCGGTAAGTGGGCTGAGTCTGGTAAGACGCCGCAGGCCGCGATTGAGAAAACTAAACATGTTGCGCGGGCAGCGTTACGAGAGCTACGGAAGGTGATTGATGCAAGTTTAGTGAATAGCGGAGAGCTATACCTGCGCACCCAGCCACGAAAGGACGGGGAAGGATGATCGTGAACACTGACTATGAGCGCGATAACCCGGAGCGCCGGGAAACTGAACGCTGGTTCAAACCTGCGATATACCCGAGCAACGTCTACGTCTGCCCGTTGTGTGAATTGCCGGAGACAGAGGGCGTCTACGAATACGAATGTGACTGTTGGGGCTAACTCAACTCATCAGACCGCAACTTGGAAAGAGGATCAGGTGATGACTAAGACCTTGACTGAATATCTCTACGGAATTATGCAAAATGGATCAGATGGCGTCGGTGGCGATTGGAGCGCGGAAGAAGCCGCGAAGGCTATCGAGTACGAAGCTGAACAGTATCTCAAGTCACAACGCACGCAACCCGCGCCGGAGACCGGGGAGTGGTCGGTAGTCGCGAATGAGACTGCCTCTGATTATTATCACTTAATTCAAAATAATCAGACTATCGGCGTGTTGCTGGTTAAGCCGGAAATCGCCGCGCAAATCATCGCTGACCACGCTGCCGTGCCGCGACTTGAGGACGCTCTCATCCAAGCTCGTAACAATGCGCAAGTGTTCATAGGCGCTCAATATCTCGATACGGCGCGACAAGGACTGGCAGAGATCGTCAAACAGATCGACGCCGCTCTCACCACCCTGCGCCGGGAGGGGTAAGAGAGTGAATCAGGCTGTGCATAAATAAATTCTCACTATTTCGCTTTACCCTATTGACAAGTCGATATATAGAGAGTATAACTACCTTCGACTTTAAGGAGGACAACGAAGATGTTACATAACGAACCATACAGACTCGACAAAACACTAAGCCCTGAACGACCGTTCGCTGATGTGTTGAAACAGACATATACACGGATGGACGGAATGGATACCAAGCTGCGTGAATCCATCGCAGATGCTGTTGCCCGAATCGCTGTCGATCCGACGGATGGAATTTCATGGCGTGGTGAGGGACTTATCGAAGATCAAACGACGCTGACCGTGCTGATTGAAGCCAGCTACTCTCTGTCTAAAGCGGCGACATTGGAAGACGTCCTGCCCGCTTTCGAGCAATTCTGCGAACGGTATAAAGGCTATGTTATCTCGTGGGCACATCAAGGCGAAACGTCCTCGTCTACCATGTCCAATATCGCCAGTCGGGCCACGCTTGCAGCGACTGCGAAGATGTTTGGTTCATGGGGCTTTGCGCAAGAGCTTGAACGGGAAATAAAAAGAGACATTGAGGAAAGTAGAAAACGGCTAGTCGTTGTCGAGTTTGTCGATTTGAAAGTTGACGAATGGTTCCGAGCAGAACCGGACGTGGCCGCTATGAGCTATCGCAAGCTGTCACCGCGCAAGGCAGTCGAAGGAGTATGGCCCATTGCCGATGCGAAGAAGCTGACATTTAGCCCGCGCGATCACGTGTACGTCTGGCGGGTTCCGTTAGAGTCGGATGTTCTATACGAGGCGGCGGCGTAGTTATGGCCCAAACGTTAAAGCAGCTACTTTGCCTTCGCTGTGGTCATCGCTGGTGGCCGCGTGCAACCGAGAAGCCACGCACCTGTGCAAGTTGCAATTCACCGTACTGGGACAGACCACGACAGAAAACGAAGCCGGGACCGAAAGGGAGAGGGAGCAGATGATTGATTTTGACGATCTGACTACGAAGGAAAAGGCTGCGATTGCGCGTTTACGGAAGCTCGCTAAGACGTGGCCTAAAACGCTTGCGTTATTTTCAAACAGCGGCACGCTTGAGGTCCACAGGTGCGGCGACGGTGAGCCATATACGGGCGACACGCTCATAGATGAAGTTTATGGAATAACCAACGACGGCGGAGATCGCGACGACTAACCCCACCACCCGAGGAGGCGAAGGATGAGCAAGATCAGTATTGAGGGCAGGATTGGAAATAATTGCAAAGTCGGTAATGCTCACACCGTCGAGATTCACGAGCATTATAACGGTTCCGAAAAAGATGCATTCGGCGGCGCGCGAGAGTGGCCGCACGTAACTGCAAAGATCGGATTTCAGGTAGGCGAGGAGCGCCGGGCTATCGACTTCGCGCGGAAGCTAACCGCACTCATCAGGGAGGAATTCGGACAATGACTGACGAACTTACCCAAACCTTAATCATTGCGTTGCAAGGCGCAGCGGAAGAGAAGGATCGCGACGCTAACCAGATGGATCTGTGGGCTGGCCAGTCGCGTTCCGGGGGTTGGTCCACGCATCAAGTGGATGCGCAGTTAAAAGCTGGCTGACAAGCTGCGCCGTGAAGCGGCGGGCATACGAAGCGTAATTGCGCAAGCAGCAGAAAGGATCAGACGACAATGACTACAACCACCACCCACGACTCCGCGACGTGTCAGGCTAACGCAGGTAACCCATGCGCCATGTGTGCCGCCGCCATCAAATTCGAGAAACGACAAGTGCTGGAACGAGTGCGGGAGGCGTTGAGCGAACCCGACTGCGACTGCGCACTTCATCGACTCTCTCAGACTGAGCGAGCACGAGTGATCGATGCGGCGATTGACGCGACGAATGCGGAGGTTCGTGTAAATGGAGGTTACCTACTCCCCTCTTTCGATGACGACTGGGAACTTGCGCCGTTGTCGATGACGAAGACCACTGAGCGCGAGTGTGCTGAGTACTGGTATGAGCAGGGGAAGCGAGCGGAACGACGCGAGTTGCAGCAAAACTCCGACATGCGCGAGATGTTCCGCGTCGGGAATGAGAGGGTAATGAAATGATCGACGCTGACAAGCTAAGGGAACGACTCCGCGAGCGAGTTACCGAATCCCGCTCAGACTACGACCACGGCTACTGTCTCAACTGCGAGGCGCAACTGATGAGCGCGGACGTGGAGAATGATCACACCTGTACGAATTGCGGGAGCGGAATGGACGCGGATGATGAGGACTGTTGTCACTTCGACGACTGACTCCCAGTGATTGCAGGGAAAGGGGAATAGATGGCTGACACGCTGAAGGAACGGTTGCAAGAGGCTTTTAAGGATCACGTCGAGAAGGACCACGGGCTGATTGCCGGGCCTGATCGCTTGCTTGAGCGCGTTCTCAAGTCTGTTGGTGAGTGGCTGGAAACTGACGAGGAACAATGGCGCGACACCGAGTCTGAATATGTCGCGGAAGCGTTGCGCGACTTGCGAGTAAATCAACTGAGATGAAGCTGAATAAAAAAGACGCCCAGACATGGCGGAAAAACATTGAGCAGGTGACAGTACGGATCTCATCCCGCACTAACGATGGCGTCGTATCCGAGTTGCTGATTGATCCGTTGAGAGACGATCCTGAAATCATGGCCGTATTAACCGTGAAGTATCTTGAACAAATAGCCGATCACTGGCCGACAAGTGAGCCGCTCGACAGAAAGTGTAAGCAGGAATTGTACGATGCCGCATCTCTGATTAATGTCTTACTACTTGAGCTAAGACGCGAAGAGCAACTAAGGTGAAACACCAATGGGAAGAATTTCAGAACCCGAATTCCTTTATACGGAGAAGGCGGTGTTTGAACTGTAAAGCAGAACAGGAGCATACGACAGAATATCGGTGGGGCCGCGTATTTCGCTATCAGTGGTGGCCCCTTGTTGGGAGATGTCGTACACAGAGTCAGAGGAGACGACAACGCAGGAGCAACCCCAATGAGCAATGAGGCGACAGCGAAACGTAAGAAGACCGAGGCGGTAGTCATGGTTCCGTTTGATAAGTGGCTGGCCCTGACCAATGCGTTAGAGGCTACTCCTGACATTGCAATTGCCGATCTAATTAAGAAGGCAGAGCGAATCGTGAGCGCGCGCAAAAGGAACGGGCGGCGAATCATTGAGCTAGAGGGCCAACTGCTGAAGAAATGTCCTGATCTGGACAGTTAAAGAAGGGGCTGATTATGGCTGACGAATACGAAGAAGTTCTTGCGGGAACGCTCTCGCTCGGTTATCTGGACTGCACGTTGCTGGAATACGCGCGCGGAATCAAATACTTCGTTGACGAAGAGTCCCGCAAACCCAACTGCGATACACACCTTATCAACTTATTACGCCGTGCGGCTTGTGTTGGCTGGGAGAACATCCACCTGTTCCAGCAATCACCAATAGCCACCACAGTAAACGAACGTGATGCCCTACTTGCAGAGGTAGGCCGACTGCGGGAGGCGCTGGTGAAAGCAGCGATACCTTACGAGGCGCTGCTAGCGGACGCTGAAAGTCGCAAGTGGATCGCGCCTGAAGTGTGGGCCGCAATTGAAGCTGCCGTGATCGAATCTCGCGCCGCACTAAGCGGAAAGGTAGGTGAAGGGAATGGCTAGTAGGTTCGCAACTGAGTTATCAGCAAAGTTAACCAGCGGCGTTCCTGAGAATGTTTTGGAATGGGGCCGCAGGATCATCGACGGAGAACTTCAGGAAGTGCAGGAAGTGCTCGCAGGGGTAATTCGTGAGCACGACGAAGTGAAAGGCTGTGAATCATCGTGAGCAGAGAAACGCTACTAAAGGATGACGACGGCGAGGTTTATTCACTGGACAATCTCGCCACGCAAAAGTGGCTGGACGGTCATTACAGTGGCTTGGATGATTGCTGCGCTTATCTGGAAAAGAAAGCAACGCAGTTGTTTAGCCAGCGACAGCGAGACAAGGCCGTCGAGTTACAGAACCTCGCAGACGAACTGAAGAAGGAACTTCGGCCCGCAATGGTGAAGCGGGCGAAGGAACACGAGGTCGAGTTCCCGTCGAAAGTGAAAGGCACAACAGCATGAGCACTCAATACACAATTGATGAAATCAAAGAAGGTTGTGCGCCGCTATGGGGCAACGTTGAATGTATGACGTGTTCGCGGTTGCTGAGTTACATCGACTACTTACTCTCCCAGCTTAAAGACGGTGGAACTACGAAATGCGTTTGCGGCCATCCTAAATCAGACCACGAACTATTCAGCGACCACGATGAGTGCTTAGGCTGTCGCGGATTGGACGAACCATGTAGTGAATTCCGCGCCACCGCCCCCACCGAGACGAGTACGCGGTGCGGGGAGTGCGGGCATGAGCGGAAATGGTCAGAGCGTAATAGTGAGATTTGCGATTACAACCTAACCGATACTGACCGCTACGTACCGTGTGGCTGCAAGTGCGTATTCCCTGCATCGACTGAACAGGCGGGGGAGCAGGTGTGCGGCTGCACGGATCACGATCCCGAAGTCTGCCTTGAGGGTGAAGTGGACGAAGGTTCGCGTTATTGTCACTGCACCTGCCATGTTCCCGTGGGAACCACGCGCTCTAACACGATCCAATGGTGCGGCATGTGTCGCTCGCTCGATATTGTTACGGGAACTAAAGAGGGGTATCAGCTTGTCCACGATCATGTCTTCAAGAAGTGGACGGGAACTCCGAATCTGTTGTGTTGGTGCGGGGCCGTAAGAACGCCCGAAGAAGTTGCGAGTACCGCCCCTGCTCCCTCAGTAGCGCAACCAGAAGCCGATCCTTATGAGGGCCGTAGGGTTTCAGACAGCGCTCTACGTTTAGTCGAAGAAATTAGGACGAGGCTAGCGGATTCCGGCTTCACTAATGACTTGGTATTTCAGCTAGCGGAAAATTTACTAGAGCAAGAGAGAAAACAAAAAGAACAGCGTCAGTCAGCGGGCCATACTGTCGAGTGCGATGTCTGGATTCGGGCTGACGCGATTTGCACATGCGGAGACGGCACTACTACCCCAACCACAACAGCAGTAGAAGATGTTGTTAGAGAGATTATGGACCACTTTCTGTCAGTTGAGATTGACGAGTTACCGGATTCTCGAACAGTCCGAGCAATCCTCTCTCGTTACTTACCAGCACAGCAACCAGAAGTTGAGGCGATGGGCCATATCACGTCGTTCCTTGATTTAACCTTCATCGCGCGTAATGGTCGCGTCATGTCCACGCCTGAAATCATCGCCAGAATCAAGGAAGTCAGTGCGGAGCTGGATCAGTTACGCGAAAGCGCGGATGAAATCGAGCGGCTTAAAGGTGAGGTAGAACGACTCACAGCCAAGTATCGCGAATACGAACAGAATTACATTCTGCCTTGCTTTCGCTGGGCCGACGAAATCGGATTTGACTTGCGCGAAGCGGTCAAGGACAACACTGGAAAGAACTGCGTCGAGTTGCTTGTAGCTGAACTTCGCAGACGCGACACCACCGCCCGCGCTGATGCTATTGGAGAGTGCGCGAACGCCGTCAGGACGATGACTGATTTAGATTACAGCGACGGCGACGGATTACGAACTATCGATCCGCGCGGATTGCGGGAGATTGCAACCACGCTTGAGCAACTCAAGGGAGAGGGAAGTGAGTCAAGTTGACCGAAAGTTTAACTCCGTTGTTCGACCACTAGGGAGGATAGGGAGGACTAACCTATTTACCCTGTATATTTTACCTCGGGCGGCGCGATAGTAATAGAGTATAAATAGAGAATGCCTCCCTATCCTCCCTATCCTCCCCAATTGCACGGTTATCATGCACGCAGCTTCAGCCCTCGATAGTAAACGTTGCCAATCTTGACTTTATGGAATCCAAGGCGTTGCATTTCTTCGGAGAAGCGGGGCGAGGCAAGGGGCTTATGGCCCGTATCGGAGCACCATTCTCGGTACATTTCATAGAGAGTTTGTGCTTGAATTTTCCCAGTAGAATCGGCCTCACAACGCTCCTCAACAAACATCCTCGGAATATCATTGTTGATCCGATAGTGCTCAGTTGCCGCTTGAACTACGTCGGGAATCTGGAATCGTCCGCGTTGAAGAAGTCGCTGCAATCCGATTCGCGCCCAGTTGAGGATTGCCATACCGGACACTTGAATTTCCTCTTTCACGCGCGGATCTCGTTTGTTTTCGTCGATTGATGGGAAATGGACCAGTTTCACTCGGCGAAAGATACCAGCGCCTTTGTCATCCACTCGCGGCAGCTCATTCATCGCCCAGAGGATTTTGCACTGAGAGGCGAAAGTGACAGGATCGCGGAACTTACGATCTACGGTGACTCTCTCACCAGAAATAAGCGCGTTGACGATATGGGCGGATTTGATGAAATGGGCGGGTTGTTCAGTCGAGATTACCAGAGTCTTGCCGGGGAGATTGGTAAGGCCGAAGTTACTTGTCTCAATATCCGATAGCCCGAGTACTCCACACTGCGCACCTAACATCGACTCTAATCCGGTGATAAATGTAGATTTGCCGCCACCGGGAGGGCCATACAACCAAACGGCTATCTCATACTTTGTTAATCCAGTGATTGCATATCCCGCAAATTCTTGCAGGAAGTTGGCTACTTCTTCGCCGACGACTTCAAACAGAAACTTTAACCAACAATCCGAAGTTGCGTCAGGATCATAAGCAAAAGGCAACTTCGAGGTTCGATAATTCTCAGGCAAGTGCCCACGACGTTCTCCGGTCAGGAAGTCAAGTGTGCAATCGTCAAATATAAGCAAGCCTTTATCTCGATCGAATTGGCTGTCGGAAATAAATCTGTGAGCTTTGATAAGATTATAAAGGGAGTTGATGAGAGCATTGTCAACTTTGATAGCTACCTGTCGTTGGCCCATTACTGATTCTTGGATCTCACGGCGAATCAGTAATTCGTGAACGACAGGCCAAACTCCATTGTCATATCTGCGCCATTCCCCGAGCCCGTAGATTGTATTTGGATAATCAGCCAGATACCTGTCGCGTAGACGGATCTGGCGTAAATCCAGTTTAGGGGATGATGGCATTTGATAGAGCAGTACTTAAGCAACTAGATCGAATCGATCACGACGGAGCACTTTGGTCTGCTTTGCTTCCGTCTTCGACCGCCGGGTGAGATAGTCCAATTCTTCCGCCGGAATAGCTTTGCGCTCTCCAAACGCACTGATGCAGCCGATGCGCTTTTCCTTAATGGCGAGGTAAACTGCGGCCTCTGAAATACCAACGCGCTTGGCAAATTCCTGAACTGTTAAATACTTTCCATTGGACTTGCTCATAGGTGCTCAATATAAATCTTGAATACATTTGATGTCAATGGAAATAAAACCTTGATTCTGTTCAAGGAAGGATGTATAGTCCCAAATCACGATGAAAACATCTCGCACAGCGATCACTACATATCAAAGCTGCCCGCGCAAACGTTACTTACAATTCCACTACAACTCAACCGGAATCGAACCTCGTCGTCAAGCCGTGCCGCTCGTCTGGGGTCAGGGATTGCATGTAGGAGTTGCGTCGCTCTTGCAGGGCCACGAACCGGATGACGCTGTCGGACATGCGCTCCTTGCCTACGCCGATCAATGCGAGGAACGCGACTTTGACATCGACGATCTCGAATCTCAGTCATTCGTCTACAAGGAAGGTCAAGCACTGATCGAGGGATTCATTCGCGCATGGGCGATAGAACGCCTGCCCGACTTTCTCGGGACTTACGAAGTGATCGAGGTTGAGCGAGAGGGATTGTGGAGTGAGTGGACTGACAACATTGATCTCGCCTATCGTCCAGACGCCCTCTTGCGCAAGCTCAACACAGGCGGATTGTACATCTTCAATCTGAAGTCATCCTACGCTTGGACGGATCGAGAATTGAAGTCGTCTCGTTACAATGTGCAGGGATTGAGTGAGATGGCAGCTATCGAGCAGAGATTAGGAGAGAAAGTCGCTGGAATTCAGGATGAGATCTTCATCAAGGGTTCGAGACAGAAGCAGAAAGACGACTCCTACATTCAGGCTACTTTCCTCGTTCATCCGTGGCTCAAATCTGGCATAACCTCGTCAGATGACGAATGGGCATGGCAATACTACTTCGAGAAGAACGGACGTAGATCATCGCTCGGGAATTCGTTTAGTCGAGTGAACATCTGGGAACACATGTCAATCAAGGAATGGATCGAGTTACTTGCAGATCGCAAGGTGCAGGACTCGAATGGACTGAGTGAGTTATTCGTCACTCCCATCCCGCATGAGAGGAACGCGGCTGAATTATCGGAATGGCTCGTGCAAGCTCAGCATCAGGAGTCGAGAATTGAACGTCAACTGAAAGTGCTCACTCCGGCTATGCTCGATGAACATTTTCCAATGTATCGTCATTCGTGCTTCAACTATCAGCGAACCTGTTCGTATGCCCCAATCTGCCACGATCGATTAGATCCTGACTGCGGGCTGTATGTGCCGCGAGTTGATCATCACGAAGAAATTTCTCCCGACTAACGAAATAAGTGTTGACAGATGTCTAGACACTTGTCTATACTCCGCTCCCTGACATGATTACTGCAAAACAGTTTAGGGCCATTCGAGAGAACCTTGAAATGTCACAAGAAGAGATAGCACGGGCTTTGGATGTTTCCGCTAAAACAATCTCTAGATGGGAAACCGGGGAATCTGCACCGACTAACTCATCGCTAAGGAGACTCGGCTGCTTTCTATATCAAAATGCTTCTCAAGCGTTGCCTTTAAAGGTTAGACAGAAATTGTATAGCTTGCGTCGAGAAGCTGCACATAAAGTTCATCGAGCAATCATTCAGGGAAAGCTGCCACGTCTTACAAATGGAAATGTACGTTGTGTTGATTGCCAGAAGAAGGCCCAACATTACGATCACAGGGATTACACCAAACCGCTGACTGTGGAGCCTGTTTGTCAAGGATGTAATTTCCGTAGAGGCTTGGCAGTTCTAACACTACAACATATCTGGAAGTAGACGAAAATGGCCCTCAGCATCACTGCCACTTACACGCACGGCACTCAGAAATTTTGGGTGTATGAGCACATGAGCGACGAGGGCATTTTCAAGTTCTGGATACCGCACACCAAACGAGTGCAGGGAACATCGAAGTTCTTATCCCAACGTCCACCAACGACAATGGACATTCATGTTGAGTTTGAGCGAGACGAAACAAACAAAAAGGAATCTGAATGAGCGACAACTACGCAGCATCAATTCTCTGTTATGGCAGCAGTGGCACGCTAAAAACTACTAATGTGGGCCAATTCGCAAAATACGTATTCGAGATAACGGGCGCTCCAGTACGGCTGATCAGTGCCGACCCCGGCGGCTGGGAAACAATCGAACCTTTCATCAAAGCGGGAATAATTCATCCCTATCGCCTCACGGATAGCAAGACGCTCCTTGAGAATATAAGATTGCTGATGAAGGGCCATTGGCCTACGCCGGATGGAACGCTTGGCAAAGATCCAAATCTGGATAATGTCGGAGCGTATGCAGTTGAAGGTATTACTAGCATTTCCTTCCTGATCCTGCGACATTTGGTAAGCAAAGGCCAGAAAATTTCTGAAGACATCGTCGGCCAGTTTCGCGAGGGAGCCGAAGTATTCGGAGCAGCGGGACGATCACACTATGGTTTCGTGCAGCAATTCGCGCTCGATATGCTGGGCGTCGGCGGTTTTGGCTCGCTCCCTACCCTTTCAAAGCGGGTAATGTTTACGGCCCATGAGGGCAAAGGGCAGGACCAGCAAACACGGCAGACCGTCTACGGGCCTGCGGCTGTAGGCCAAGCTATTACAGGCGCGATCCCTTTCTATGTCTCTGATCTACTGCATTTCGAGACTGCCATAATCGATGCGAAGTCAAACAAAACCACAGTGCGTGCTTACTTGCGGCCTCATGCAGACAGTGAATTGCAGTCAATTGTCTGGCCCGCTAAACCGCGCATGCCTTTTGATCAGATTTCGGCTATTCAGGAAAAATGGCCGGAAGGTTATATCGATCTTAGCAAGGAATCACTCTACGACTATCTCAAATTCATGGACTCAGTGCGAGAGAAATCTGCGAACTCAATTCTTGCATGGAAAGATTCGCTGAGCAAAGGTGCGATGAAATGAGAGCTAATCCAATCAGCAAGGAACTAAGAGACTTCGCCCGTGCGCATGATTTGTACGTGTTCCAGACTTGTGTCACCGGCCAATACCGCAAGAGCAGGGATGGTGGTACTGCAATCACTGGCCCGTGCTCAAAGCGTCTTGCGAAAGAACTTCGCGACTTCATCTGGAACTGGCACAAGCGAGTTATGAAATCAAACGAGAAACTAATCAAATCTGAAGGAGCAAATTAGAATGAGCACCCCTGAAACAGCAATGGCTGCCAATGGCAGCGATAACACTGAACGCGCTGAGCCAAACTTCGTAGACATCAACGATCCGAATTTCATCGAAGGCGAATTAGAAGGATTCGACGACGAGAAAGATCCACTAGCCTTTGCCGTGGTGAGGGCTGGAACGTATGACGCTGAGCTGAATTTCTCCGAGCAAGATCCGGCTAAGCAATGGACTCAGCGTACTGACAAGTCGAATCATCCTTACTTGTCAACTCGCCTGACTGCGCGGATCTTGGATGGCCCCTTCGCGAATCGTCTGGTCAATGATGGCTTCGTCTCAACGATGGTCTTCGATGGGACTTGTGCAGTAGCAAAAGTGATCAAGGCAATCGGCGGAGAAGTGAAAGGATTGCGAACCTCTGCTGATCTCGCGCGCAAGTTGTCCCAGTCACTACCTGCCCGTGCTCGCATCCGAGTGCAAGTCCGCGCTCAGGAGAAGGGCGTCGCTAAGGCGTTCATCAAGGCCGAGAAAGACTTCCCGCAGAAAGATGATGGCACGCCTGACTTCGATAAAGTGGCGAATTCCGAAGGACCGGAGACTGGTGATCAAGTCTACGTGCGGAGTGAGATCACCGGGTATATGGAAGTGAAACATGAAGACTGAGCTTCTCGAAATCTTACAGGCGTGTCCTTCGACCGAGCCTGCCACATTCAGCGAGTTCCTTCGGGGGTTGTCAGACGTTCCCTCGAAGGGAGATCGAGAAGCATGGGCAGACTTGTTCGATAGAGTCCGTCAGGCTGAGAATATGGGCCTGATTGAAGTTGAGCGCGATGTTAACGACCGGATGGAGTCTGTCATTCTGACTGGCGATGGCATTGCGTTTCTGAAGAAGAAATGAGCACCTGCAAGCATTATCAATGTCTGCTCTGCGGTGATCTGCACGAGACGCCGCAGGAAGCTGAGAAGTGTTGTCAGTCCTATGTGGAATTGCCAGCTTGCTCGAATTGCGAAGACAAATTTGAAGTCAGCCTGAATTGAGTTATGCCCATTCCTCTTCCATCACATTGCAAATCGTGCGTTCTCTATCCCGAGCATCGAGCAGGGTTGGGATTCTCGAATCTCGAAGGCTCAGGGACGAATGGCGTTCTGGTCGTCGCCGAAGCATTGGGAGAATACGAGGAGATTGATGGCCTACCCTTGCGTCCCATGGCCCCGGCAGGCTCGGTCTTCCAGAAGTCGCTGAGATGGCAAGGACTGGATCGATCGGAGTTCACTTTGACGAATATCGTCAGATGTCGTCCTCCGAAGAACTGGTTAGATGGTGCTCCTTTCGAGAGAGAAGCGATTGATCATTGCCGTACCTACCTAGACGCGGTAATCAAAGAGCGCAAGCCGAAGTGCATTTTAGCTTTGGGGGGGATTGCGCTCAGAGAATTAACTGGGTTGAGTGGGGAGAAGAGGACGATCTCGCACTTGAGGGGATTCGTGCTGAATTCTCGCTATGACATCCCGCTCGTAGCAACTTATCATCCGTCGTTCATCGTGCGTGGAGCATCGCACTTACTTGGAGTCGTGATTCGTGACGTGAAATTAGCAACTCGCGTGGCTGCGACTGGGATTCCTGTTGAGCAAGTTGACTATCAGCTCAGCCCGACTCCGAACGAGGTTCGTCAGTGGTTCAACTCACTATTGCCGTCAGATCCAATCTCACTCGACATCGAAACTGACATGTTCGAGAAAGACGATGTTGATTTTGCGTCAAACGCGAAGATCACTCAGATTCAATTCTCAGCGAAATCTGGAACAGCGATCGTCTTACCCTACATCTCCACCTACTTCGACGTGATTGGTGAAGTTCTTGCGTCAGCAAATCCGAAGTGGACGTGGAACGGCAGAATGTTCGACGTGCCAATTCTCAGAGCTGCTGGATTCGAGGTCAATGGAGAGCATCACGATTTGATGCTTGCATGGAGACATCTCCAGCCTGACTTCGATGCAGAATCGAGGTTGATGTCGTTGCAGAGTTGTACGTCATTCTATGCTCCATTCTTTAGACCGTGGAAACACGAGTCATCGATCGATCTGCCCCTCTATGGGGCAAAGGACGCGGATTCGACATTCAGGTGTGGATCTGGACTCATGTCCGACTTGCAGAAGCGCGGGCTCTGGAGAGGATATTACGAGCACAAATTCAGATTGAAAGACGTGCTTGATGATCTGGGCAAGCGAGGACTGCCTGTGGATGCGCAGGGACAGGCTGAGTTTAGACTGGAAGTGATGACTGAGTCCGAGAAGTTGAGTAGTGAGTTGCAGCAACACATTCCATCTCAGTTGCTCGATCTGCACCCGAAACAAGGCTACAAAGTCATTCCGAAGCCGATCAAAGAATTAGTTGCGTCCTGCATAGGCCAGCCGATCGAGCAGATCGTTGCAAGGGTCAGGTCTGAGTTGAACTATGACTATCGAACGTTCGGCGTCAATGGCGACTCAGTTGAGAGATGGTGCAAAGCTCTGCCATTCAATCCCAACTCCTCGCAGCAACTTCTCCGCTATATCAAGCACATGAATTACAAAGTCCCCAAGAAATGGGGCGAGGACAAAGAGACGACGGGGAAGGATGCGTTGGAGAAACTCTTTCACCAGACCGGGGATCGCGTCATTGGACTGGTGCGTGAAGTCCGCAAGATGAACAAATTAGTCTCAGCATTTACGACAGGCAACTGGCGTCCTGCTGACGACGGCAGAGTTCATCCTACTTTCCTATTTGGGACTGCGACTGGTCAATTGAGTTGCCAGCGTCCCAACATTCAGCAATTCCCCGTGCATGGAGATCTCGCGTGCAAATTCAAACGCATGATTCGCGCAGAATCCGGTCATACATTTATCTCACTCGACTTCAGATCGTTCCATGCTCGATCACTTGGATGGATCTCGCTCGACGAGGATTACTACAAACTCGCCGACTTCGACGTTCATTCATTTGTCACTGCTCATTTCGTGCGTCTGCCTGAAGCAGAACATTTGTTGTCATTACCTGATGAGCAGCTTAGATCTGCCCTGAGCAAAGTCAAATCTCAGTACAAGGACATTCGAGATCAGAAAGCCAAACGCGCGATCCTCGGACTCGGATTTCACATGGGAGTAAACAAGCTCTACATGATGAATGCGGACAGCTTTAATCCAACTCTTGACGAGGTTAAGTTGCTCGCGGGCAAAGGATGGAATTCGTGGAACGACGAGCGCCGACAGAAGTATGTCAACAAGTTCGGACTGGCAGAGGCGAAGAAGTTAGTCGCACTCATTCAACGACTCTTTCCGAGAGCATTCTCTGACTTTCCACGAGACATCGAGGATCGAATTAGACGAGTGACGAAGTGCTATTTGAAGTCGCCAGCGGGATCGAATAGATGGTTTTGGGATCTCAACTTGGAAGAAGCAGTAGCGTTTCTCCCGGCGAACATCGCTCATGCTCATATTGACGATGTAGCACTAAGACTCAATGATCAGGGATTGCTCGACAAGTTTCAGCTCGTCAACTGGATTCACGATTCACTGCTATTCCATTGTCCAACTGATCTAGTTGATGAATGCACCTCGATCGTGCAGCGAGAGATGTCACTGCCGTCTGAGATTTGCGAGAACGAACTGGGCAAATTTCAATGCAACGTCGATGCGAAAGTAGGAGTTAGCTTAGCTGAAATGAAGGAAGTGAAATGAACGATCCTTATCCTGAACCTTTCGAGTGGTCCGTCGAATTCATCATGCCGATCATCGTTGGACTGATTCCACATGAATGTGAGCAGGGTTTCTATCCGCTGATTGATGGGAGTCTAATCGAATGTCCGACGTGCAGCAAATAAGTGATTCGGAAGACGCTAAGCAGTGGACTCCTGATCGAATAGCGTCGCTCAAGTGCGTCGTGCGCGAGGACGGGAGACGCTCGCATATCTTCCTCGATCACTCGAATAAGTGTGAGTGCGGGGATAAAGATTTGAATGCGTACAGAGACATGGAGCTAAGATGAACGATAACTTTCTAGCGCGATTCCGCAATGTCAACGTAGCCCGAGCTGATCAGGACTTCAAAGACTACGATCCACCTTATCTTAGCAATGAACAAACACACACGCTTTTGACGATCGAGCCGCCTGACTGGAAACTAAGTCTGACCGCGATTGAGATTGAGGCCATGAACGTTGCCAAGATGGAGACGCAATGACCCCTCCCAAACTCGCCATCGTAATCAATCTCAATCAGCTTGAGCAATTGATGAAGGAGTACGTCGCAGAGGAAATCTCAGGCGATGAATTCGTTCACGAACAACTACGACTGGGGCACTTCCTGCTCTGGTTGTACAAGAGACGACAGGAGGAAATGGATGTCAGTTCACGTACAGACCGGACATAAGCTTGACGTGGTTTATAGCGTCAGTAGCGAGGGTCGTCAGCACCTTCAGGGTATTCAGCCCCACGGAGGCATACTACTCCCATTATATGAGAAGCAGGCGCAGGCACTTATCGACGTACTGCAAAGAATCTTAAACGAAATAACAGAGCAGGAGACAGCAAATGGCAAGAAGTCCACTGACTGAAACGATTCAACGAGTGAACGGCATGGTTCATTACGTACAAGAGAACCTGAGCGCTGATGAGTACCTATTGTTTCTTGATCTATGCGTACCTGAACCCGAACCGGAGACTGCTAAGCCCGCTAAGAAGAAGCGCAAGTCGTCGAGCAAGTCGTCACGTGCGTCGAAGCTCTCCACTGCAATTCGCGATAACCTACAGCGACGGGCTGTAACCGAGCAGTCAGATGACGATCCCAACGCCCACTGCCAGAAGGAATTCGATGGCGGCTTCATTTGCAACGAACCAGCCGACGCAAATGTCCACCACCTACGCGGCGCGACCGGGTATCACGAGTTTGTCGTGGGGAAGTTGAGTGCGTCCGTTACTGAACCCTCGAACGATCCGAGCGAGTCGGCTGTAATTGCCGGAGCGGGAGACTGATATGGGCGGTCCTTCTATCAAGCGCGGTGAGTCGTCAGGCGACATTTGGACGCCGCAAGTCTTCATCGACGCCGTAGAGCGCAACTGGGGACCGCTAGCAGTGGATCTGGCCGCGACTCCCCAAAGCGCGAAGGCTCCGGTATGGATCGACGAGAAGCGCAACTCGCTATCGCCGGACGTGGGATGGTCTGTACTGCGTGGAAACCTATGGCTAAACCCGCCCTACTCGAACATTACACCGTGGGCGCGGAAGTGCGCCGAGTCTTACGAGTTGAACGAACAGGTCGAGATCTTCCTGCTCGTCCCTGCATCAATCGGAGCTAATTGGTTTTGGGACTGGGTGTGGCCTTACGCAACTGTCTACAGCGTGGGTCGGATGGTGTTCGACAACTGTTTCGACAAGCACGGCAATCTCGTGACTACGCCCTACCCGAAGGACTTGATTCTTGCGCATTACACGAATACGACGCCGAGTAGCGTGCTACAACGCTGGCCGTGGAAGCTGTCGTTGACGAAGGAAGAAGCGGATTTAGTTATTGGTGCAATTCCATTACAAGCACTACCCGACGCGAGTGCGCAAAGTGCAGCGGGAGGTTCAAGTGAATGACTTTGATGAAATTCTGAGGCGCGAGCCGCTAACGCAAGCGAATCTCGACATGCTGGCTCGAACGCTGCGACCGATTGAGGCAATAGTTGTCCGTCTCGGCGATGCCGATTTGTCGAAAGGCGCGGGGGTGCTTAGTAATAACCGGAAGTGTATCTGGACCAAAGACGGGCATCGAATTACGTTTACGATGATTAGTGGCGGCGGATTTCTTAGCAGTCTCAGCAAAGAAGTCGATCCGGCTGCGAATCCCGACGCAACCCCCGCCCCGAGTGGAGAGTGAGAGATGGAACGGATAACTTACATTAGCGAACAGGACAGGGATTACGCCAAAAGTCTGAAAGCTGCGCAAACGCATGACGCGCTCAAGGCTCACGTTTCTGCGTGGCGTTCGGTTGCGGACGACGCCTTTAAACAAGTAGCCGCGGAGTCGTTCGACTTTGCCGAATTTCAAGAGGGCCGTAAGAAGGAAAGTCGTAATGAATACGCGGGCGATGGATGGGCCATGAAGTACGGAGCCATTCTGATGCCGGAAATAATGATCCGCGTTTGCGTTGTAGCGCAACAATATGGTGCTCCGTGGGGCTGCGCGTACATTCGACTGAAAGAAGCAGGCGTTATCGACGATAGCAGTGGAATTGCGGTATGGAAGGAACACGACGACAGCTCCAACGACATCAGCTAACGAGGAGGGGGAGATGAACGAGTTATGTGAGCATTGCGCTGGAACGATTCCGTACCATCGCGGACGGAAGGTGACGATTTGTACGCGCTGCCGTCTCGAAGGCCACACGTCGCCGCAAGAGGAATGCGAAGTCTGTCGCAGGTTGGACGAGGACGATAACTGATGCCGTCGTGTTCCGAGTGCTCAACCGACTTTACTCCCCGTGACTATCTCCACTTGTGCGATATGTGTGGCGAGCAATTGCAACGCTCCTACGATCAATTACAGGAGTTTCGGGCAGGGGTGTTGGGATTCGAGGTGATTAGTGGACGAGTGATGTTCGGCGAAAGTGAGACGAAGGAGAGAGTTTGGAGGGTGGGATGAGTGACTCAACTAAAGAAGCAGAAACAAGACAATTTTCATTACGAGCAGTACTTACTGTAACGTCTGGTAGGCTGATTACCGAGATAGGCGAAATATATCAAATCCTTAATTGGATAACAGGCGATGAGATATTTACGCATCAGATCCCGCGCGCTATAGGGTCCGCCGCCCCGTGGCTTCTCAAATGCTTCCCCGAACTCGCGCCCGCGTCCGTCAATCTTGAGAGTCTGGATCGATGGATTAAGTCTGACCATACAGGTGGCCATGAGGGGATCAGGATGTGGATAACTGAATTGAAAATGATGTTTCCCGATCTGAAAGACCACTACGACATTGTGCCGCTGTCGGAGGGCTGGATCAGTATGGACCCGCGAATTGAAGCGGAAACGATCGTAGGAGATCGAAGGAAAGTGATAACAGTGGAAAGGCGGCATGACGTATGACGCTCCCACCCACCAAGCAGGAGATCAACGACGTGCTGGAGCGGTTGGACGAGAGTGAGTGGAAGTCTGACGCAGAGAAGCAAGGGCTCCCACTGGCAACGCGAACGAGCGGCACCGGGGCGAAGTTATTGGATGTAGACGCCACCCTCCGTCGCACGACCCCAACTTACAATAAGGAGAATCACAAATGACTAAAGTTAGATCAATCAAACGTCCGTCAAAGATGGACCAACACAACGAAGCTATCAAGGCTGCAATGCCGGAAGTACGTGCGCTGGTTAAGAAGCATGGGCGCTCAATTATCCGCTCTTGTATTGAGCGCATCTACCAGTACGAAAAGAAGGCTGCGCAGGTTGAGAAGTTGAAAGCTGAAGCCAACGCGTTAGAGCAGAAGCTAATGTCGGATGATGGCACGCTCAGCGCAGCTAGATAGTCACAGTGAAACGCTCCACGCGCACAACTCCAGTTGGTTTAGGCTGTCCGCGTTGTCATCGAGGTAACAGTTCGGTAATCGACTCCCGCGACTCACTCTCAGGTAAATCTCGGCGACGCCGTCACGAATGTAATCACTGCGGCGAGAGGTTTACTACTTATGAGATCACCGCTGCTGAGTATGAGAAAATCAAAGCAATGAGATTTGACGCTGCACAACTAGATGCAACGATTGCTACCTTACGCGCAGTGAAAGCTCAATTTGGAGAAACCAATGGACATGCCAAAAACTGAATACGACTTCCTGCTGGGGTTTTACCTGCATCTTTCGGTGTTTGATCCTTTCACGTCCACGTTCACCTTTCTTACTCCACCTGAACGACAGGAAATAATGTTGACGATTTCGGTATTGAAGAGGAAGTTGCAGGAGATTATGCCGAAGGTTCAGGATCGGGAAACGAGTGAGAGTTCGAGACGCACGCAGCCGGATTACGGGAAGGAGAAGTGATGAGTAGACTCGACGAAGCGTTTATAGCAGCAGCGGACATACATGAGAGCGATGAAATAGACGATGGCCCGTATAACTTTCTTAGACTGGAATGTCTTGGCCCCGCGGGGAGCAAAATGCCGTGGGCGGCAATGTTTGATTGCTCTCAAGGAGATGACGAGTGGTTCGAGGATCGCTCAATCAACGATTACCCAACCGCATTTAGGGCCAATACGCCAGAAGACGCAATCTTTGGTGCGGTTGAAAAGTTCAATAAGTTAACAAGCAGGATCGCTAAACAGAGGGATGTTTAATAATCCAAATTGAAAGGAGGACAAAGGAAATCACGTAGAAAAGGTTAATGATTCACTAGTATTCAGTTAACGGATAACTCAACTGGATATTAGCGTTCATTTTGAGAAAAGAGAGCAGGAGAGGCGCTGCGTAAAGTGGCGTCTTTCTTGTTTGATTAGTCTGAGGAGCGCGGTTTATCGGTCTCGCTATAGCTAATCTCGTGCGCGTCCAGCAGTCCCTTCAACCGCTTCATCTGATGCTCGTGCAGGGTTAGTCTAGTCGCTTGCTGCGCGCTGCGATTACGCTCATTCTCCAAGTCGAGCATCAAATCAGTAGCCTTTCTTTCCCAGTGATCACGCTCGTCCTGAAGTCGCTCAGCTTTTGTTATCGCCGATGTCGCAGCTTGAATTAAGCTCACGTCAGTATTGACTGTTATCTGTCTGGTTTCAGCGGAGATTTTCGCAATCTCAACAGGCTCACGCTTGCGTCGCGTCAGCCATCCACCTACCCATCCAAGGGATGATGCAAGCAATAGCCCGAGAATCTGCATTAGGCCGTGAGGGATGGTCGAGGTGTCTAGCTGCATGATTCATCGACGATCTAAGACCTGATTTAGTCGAGCGAGAGTGGTGGCTAGGGTTTGTTCCTGCTGTTCTTCCTGCTTGCGATCCTTGATGACGAGCGAGAGAGTCGGCTTGGCCCACCTGTTCGGATTCTTTTTGCGCGGAAAGATCGTACCGGAGTATTGCGCGGAATCGGGCGGCATTAGTCGGCCCAGGGGAAGCCGACAGTAGCCCCAGTGCTCGGCTAAGCAGCCAGCGTCGGCTTGATCTGCGTCTTCAAAGATTCCCTCGTCTTCAAACCAGCGATAGGTTTTGCGGGTGTTGCCATTCTCGTCGGATTCAATCACCGCCTCCTTCGGGGTGGGAATGCCGAGACTGAAGGAGAAGTTTAGAAACGGTAGAAAGATCCAATTGAAGAATAATTTACGCCAGCGCGGCGCACTGCCGTCCAGATTCCATTTCCATTGCGACACTTTGTAAACATCGCGAGGCTGTTCGATGGACGGTTCCGGTCGCATGGGCTAGCCTCCCTTTCCCGGAGGATCGACGTGACCCGGATTCGGATCATCCTGCGGTTTCACAGGCGGTCCTTGTGGATCAGGTGTCTGCGGTTGCACCGGAGTCTCACTCGGCGGTGCATCAACTGGTTTCTGGTCTGGGCGATTACTTGACATTTTTACTCCTGTCTCCCTTTTGATTAGATCGTAGTACGCTTTCCCTTGTAACACCGGGATCTCACTAACTTATCACGGTTGAGATTCATGTGGGGGTGTGTCGTTATCTCCTTATTGCGAACGCGATTGCTATTACTACTGAACCGATCGTGATCAGCGATACTAACAAGCCAACTGCGATGATGGCGTAGGTAACGGTGTTCTTGGCTCCAGTCCCTTTGCCCGCGCCTTCATAACTCGACTTCTCCAGTGCGGCTAATCTGCGATTTACTTCCACGTTGTTCTCGGCGTTCTGACTGGCGAGTGCAGTTGCGGTCGAATTCAACGTGCGCTCAACTACTTGAATCGCCGCAAGGCTTCGATTCGCCTCGGTAATCCTTGCCATTTCATCACTGGCCCGAAAAGCTGCCAGCTTGTCCTGCTCCATCTTGTGGATTTCGCGGTCATGTGACTGGTGGACAATACCGATTTCACGAGCGAATTCCGCTCTCAGTTCCGATGTTTCCTCAACCCGCTTAACCTGTTCTTCCAGTCTCCTGAACTCTGCTTCGAGATACCGATTGTGCATCTCGCGCAGGTCGTCTTGCCTGCGATTGGCGGCGTCGACTAGATCAAGGACGTTCTTGGTGGGGTCGATGACTGGCCCACCCAGCGCGTCTATGCCTATACCTTGACGCGGTTCAGAGGAATTAGCCACCGCTTAATCTCTTCTGGGCGTAATAGCGCTTCCCGGCTATGGACAGATTTGCTTTATGTTCATCGCTTAGCTTTTTGCCGCGACGTGCCGCTGCGTTATTAGCGCGATGTTGAGGGCTTTGCTTGCGGCCCTGTTTCGCGATCGACATCTTGACTTTTGTTTCTTCTGACCGCTTACAGCCTAGAGCACATTTATTACCCAAAAGTGCGGCGGAGATATTGGCAAGATGTTCAGCGGTCTTTTCACGGCCCTGCATCGACGCTGACACCTTAGCTTTCTCCGTTTCACTCCACCGACGAATAGGGCGCGCCGCCATTCTCACTATCGCCTCTGGTGTGAATTTATACCCAAGCTGAGAACCAGCAACAGGTGAAAGGTTATAAGGCGGGCGAAGTCTATCAAGACATCGCTGTTCAAAGAACAAAAGATCTTCCTTTACGCAAACTAATAAGATCTGAAATGTAAACGAGTCTGCGCCATACCTATTCCAAGCGGCTTGCAACTTGCGGTTACAGTGTAAGCCACGAGTAAGAGCGCTGAAATGTTGGTAGCGCCGTCGCCTAAGGCTTACGGCAGATCCGATATACCGTCTGCCGTTGGCTGTATTGAGAATCTGATAGATACCCGACAGTGCGGGGTCTATCACCGCATTGCCTTGTGCGTCTACGCCGATACCTTGTCTGGTTTCCTGAGCCATTCACTACATGCACAGCTTTCTTACTTGTTACGAGCCCTACGCAGTCGGTGCAGCGGGCGTGTTACGCGTCACGGCGTCAGCCAACTTCGTCTTCTGTGCGCTGAACTCCGCCGAGAGTCGCGCTACATTCGTGTTATCGCTGAGATTATCAGCAGCGATCGCGTCCTGTAGTCGTTGATCAAATCCATCCATCAGCGCGACGGCGGAATCAGCCACGGAGGTCAGTTCTCCAACTTCAGTGTCTAGCGTATTGAAATCAGCAGGCATATCAGTCTCCTTTAGTTTGAT